>Ga0209702_10000741_pt1 | contig 67726 bp, 49 predicted proteins | sample FRY01_FD_187210 | JGI IMG/M metagenome (GOLD analysis project Ga0209702, IMG submission 187210) | Freshwater microbial communities from Lake Fryxell liftoff mats and glacier meltwater in Antarctica - FRY-01 (SPAdes) (version 2) | ecosystem: Environmental > Aquatic > Freshwater > Ice > Glacier... | reverse complement strand
GTTCAAAGTTTTTGAACGACCAGGTTCAAACCGTACTTTAGGGCAAGTTAAAGTAAAAGAATTAGAAAAAATCGTAGGCAAAGTTGATCTTAAAGTTGGGGTTCACCCCTTCGAAGTTCATCAAGTTGTTGGAGAAAACATGCAAGTGCGTGGCGTATGTACACTCGCATGGACCACGCCCGACCTGCCTAAAATGTCGATGGTGTCTAACAACGCTATTTCTCACCCGCTATATGCAAGAGTTGCAACTTTTGAAAAAAGAGATGGTTCCGATGCTGGCTCTTTTTCCTTCGGCATTGACGATACTTTAGAATCAGTCGGGCTTAAATTATTCTTGGTTCGATTTGAAGCAGATGGCAACTTTAAAGATCCTGAAAAAATAACTTGGGACTTTGGGGATGGCACTTCCACAAAGGGGCCTTCCCCTATCCATGTTTTCTTCAAGGAAGGCGATTATCTGGTAACAATGCTTACCGGTGAAGGCATGCCACCTTTCAAACGAAAAATAAGAGTCTGGCCTGAACCAGGTGATACCAGTCCACTTTCTCTTGTCAAAACTATTAAAACTATTGAATCGATGGAAAGGAAAAAACTTGATGTACAGCGCATTCGTGAAATCTTTTCATTCCTTCAGATTTGCGAAGAACCTAGTCGATGGCCTTTACTTGAAAGCGTGACGCAAGTTCTACTTGCTCAGAAAGATTTAGATTTGGAAATGAAAACGCAGTTGATAACAGCCAGGATGGAAGCACTTACAAATCTTGGAAAGCCGGCAGAGGCGCTTAAATTAGGAGGTGAAGTTGCACCAGAATTTGCTAAAACACCGGTCTTGCAAGTCCGCTTGAAACTAGGAATGGCTGCAATTCACCAATACCATAACCGAGATGCCAATGCTGCAAGCAAAATTTATCAAGCAATTCTCGATGAACACAAACGGGTGGAGCATCCCAATCTGAGGCTTGCTGCAATCCGGTGGGGCGACATGTTTGCGGAAGGTGGTGATCTGGCACGGGCCAGTGACACCTATCGCATTGCAGCAACTTTGGGGGGCGAAAAATTTGCGAACACCGCCAACACGGAAGCCACTACTCGAGGCGCCCTCATGCGCATTGCTGAACAAAAACTCAAAGCAGGCGAAATCCTTGCAACCAGACAACTTCTCGAACGGATGGAACTCGAATTCCCAGGTAGACGAATTGATGGCTTGTACTGTTTTATGCGAGCAGAAACGGACAGACATATAGGTAAGTACGAAGATGCGCTAAGAAATTACGAAATGATATTTAAATTACCTCAATGGGCGGGATACCGAGATCGGGCGTCGCTTGGAATCGCAGATTTATATTTTCGCATGGGTGAGTTAGAGAAATCACTGAAGTGGTTTGGAAATTTGAATGAGAGCTTCCCGAAATTTTATGAAGTACAGAAATGCGCTAGTATGGTTAAGTTAATTGAAGGTCGCATGGAAAGAATTAAAAATGCCAAGCGTCCTGAAGAAGCTTTTTTCAAAGGAATGCAAACTGGTTTTGAACCAAAGGAAAGTTCTTGGGTCAGTATGTCGATGCCCTTTCCAATCGTTCGGGCCCCGAGCCTTGAAGGGTCCCATGCAGCGCTAATCGATATTTATCCTACGCCATTGGGAGGACTCATTGACTATGTTTTGCCTCTTAAGAATCTTACGCCAGGCACCACCTACTGGGCGGAAATCTGGTACAAGGATATCTTCCGACCGGCCCCCCCTATTCCTCATCAAATCGCTTATATTCATGCCAGATTGATTGCTGACCCAAGCAAAGAAGAAGTCCTTGCTGCGGCTACTTTACATAGATCCTCCCATCATCAATGGCATAAACTTTCTTTCAAACTCAAAGCACCTCTTTCTCAGGATTGCCTTTTTAAACTCTCTTTTTACAATCACACGGGGGTTACACTTTACGATTCACTTTCTATCCAACCGGTCTCCGATAGGCGGATTGATTCCCTCGTTAACTTTATTGAAGGGGGAAAAACGCAACAGTGAAACCAACCCAACGACAAGTGTTTTTGTTCATCCACTTTTTATTCTTAAGTGGTACTTTTGCATTCTCTGCTGATATTTCATCGAACAGCACCGGAGGTGGGCTTTGGTCCGACCCCATGACATGGCATGGGAAAGTTGTTCCCACAAGTGGCGACGATGTTATCATTCAGAAAAATGATATCGTTGCTTTTGATCGCAATGATGCGGGTAAGGTTTCATGCCGTAAACTACATATTGATCCCAAAGGAATTTTTACTTTCAAAACAGGAGGAGGTACGCAAATTTGTTCTATTGCAGAGCCGATAGAAAATTTTGGAATTATTCGAATAGATGGAACAAAGTCTTCATCCGATTTTCTGGAACTTCGGATGATCGGTGAGACACCTGAAAAACGCGGCATCAAACTAAAAAAGGGAGCCAATTTACTTCTTTATGGAAAACCAGACCTTCCAGATGGAAAGCGTAACATCGCTCTTTCCTCCTTAAACGGGGCCCAACAACCTGATGAATTAATCAATTTAATTGAAGCAGAAGGCGCTGTTAGTATTGACATTCAGTGGGCTGCACTAAAAAACATTCGCTTTATTGTTTCTAAAATTGACAACACCGGAGCTACTCCCAACGAAAAGATTAACTTCATCGAAAATCGGTTCTCTGGTCTCTCTAGTCTTTCAATTCTTTACTGCGATACTCCGGTTCTTTCCAAAAATACTTTCGAGCATCTGGGACCCAAGCTTATCGAAGAACCTGCAATCCATGTAGCGTATAGCCCTCTCTCAGAGATCAAGGGAAATCATATTAGGGGTGGATACATCACAGGCATTTCTGCTGGGTTTCAAAGTGACACCACGCTTTCAGGTAACCTGATTGAAAATTGCACCAATGGAATAATTATTGGCGGCGGGGCAGTTGCAGTTCCCAATAGCATGATAAAAAAATGCGTCCTTCGCAATTGCACCAATGGCATCAAAATTTTATCTGGAACCGGTGTGCTTGAAGATATCATCATCGAAAAGAGTACACAGGCGTTTAATGCCAACACATCGAATCTTCAACTCACCAATTTTCAGGTGACGAATCTTGCACCTAAGGGCATTGCAATCGCACTGCATACAGGAAGCCTAACCCTGCTTAATTGTGATATAATACCTGCCCAGATCACTCTTGGGCCCCAACCTGCAACTGCAAAAGTTGATTCAATCACTGCACTTCAATATGCGGTAATAGCTTGTAAAGGTGCACCTGCGGATTCATTTATTGAAGTTCGCACCATTGTTCCAGCGTTACCAGCAGATAGCGCAGATCCCAATGTACGCAATTCCCCCGCGCCATTAGTTAATGGTTTGACACCCCTTGCGAACACATTAAATCCGCTGATAATAAAAGCTTGGTCGATTGATGTGGGTGGGAAACTTCAGGCTGCGCCACAATATCAGGTGAAGTTGTTGGGAGTAGCCTTGAAAGAAGGGGAAGCGAAACCGGTATTAAAAAGCATAAATTTCAAGCCAATAGAAAATGCATTCCGACGAGAATCCGATGAAAGCACCGTAACCCTTGAGGTACCTTTAAAATGATGAAGTTATTTTGCATAAGTACTATAAGAAAAGGTAAAAGTTTTCCCCTTCGAATCATGATTACTTCAATTATTCTAATTAGTTTTGCGGGAAATCTAAACGCACAGCGCACAGTATTATTCCCCCCCGCAGAGGCCCCTCCGCCTCCCCCAGCAAAGGCACCACCCCGGACTCAAACTGCGGGTGAAGAAACAGATATCATACCGGATCCTGGGCCAACCATGAGGAAAACCCAACATCGGTCACCGCCTCCGCCGACCAATCTGACTGTAATATACAAGGTAGAATATGGTGAAACATTGCAGTATAAGCATCCCAATGGAGTTGTGCAAAAATTCGAACAGTGGAAAAGTTACCCCAACGATGCGCTTAACCTAGTGACACTGACAAATGAAAAGCTTGCGGATGGGAACAATTACCAGTATGCGACGAAAGCATTGGGAAGTACGGGATTTGACCCGGTAGAAATTCCGATTTTGTACATGACTGGGGACTATGAATTTGTACTTAAGCCTGCTGAAGTTGAAAACTTGAAGAAATTTATCACCCAAGGTGGAACCATTATTTTTAATGCAGCAAGGGGAAGAGATGAATTTTCGCGTGCGGTGCTGCGAGAAATGAAAAAAGTCTTCCCACATAAATCTTTCATGCGCATGCCCATGGATCATCCTGTTTTCAACGCCCGATTTCGAATCCAAAATGTCATGATGCTTTTAAACGGGGTTCAAGCGTCACGGCCCCCCGAAGTTTATTCCATTGATATTGGCACCCGCGCTGCCTGCATTCTTGTGCCTGGTGGGCTCGGAGGTACCCTTAGTGGCACTGATTTTCATCCTGAGGGAAAGCATATTGTGGGCGAATCTGCCAAACGACTTGGCGTTAATCTTGTTGCTTACATGCTTGGCTGCACCGAGTATGGCAGATTTCTAGCTCAAGATTTCCCCCTCTACACAGGCCGCACTAAACCAGGCGATGTTGTTCGCTTTGCCTCCGTCAAATACTCCGGAAGCTGGGATCTCAACCCTGCTATTCAGAATAGTGTGCTCGCAAACCTTAAGGATAACACCAGTATAGATGTTGATTTCACTCCCCAAACTGTAGCGCTTTCTGATAAAGCTACAGGCCACTATCCTCTGTTGTTCATGACCGGTCATTATGATTTTATCTTAAACGATGCAGAAATTACAGGCTTAGCTCGCTATCTTCATCGTGGCGGACTACTGGTTGTAAGTGCCGGGGCTGGATTAAAACCGTTCGACAAATCATTCAAGCGGGAATTAAAGCGCGTCTTTTCAAACGCAGAGCTGGTCAAAATTCCCCCGAGTCATCCTCTCTTTAGTGGTGGATGGAACTCTATCGAACGCGTTAGTTTTACCCCCGCTGCTTTGCGTGACAATCCAACTCTTGAAACCCCTGAGTTTCTTGGCTATTTTATCGATGGCAGATTAGCTATCCTTTACTCCCCCTACGACCTGATGAGCGGTGTCAATCGCGAATCCAATGTCTATGCCAAGGGGGTGATCGATACCGATGCCATGCGAATTGTTAATAACATTATCACTTTTGCGCTTAGTCATTAAGCAAGAAAGTCAAAATGAATCTGGTTGACAATCAGGTAGGTTCCCCTACTATCGGCGTGCGAATTGTTTCTTAAAATTTTACCGCCTGTTACTAAAGACAGGCATTTGAAAGATGGATCATGAGCAAAGAAATCGAACAAAAACTAGCAGAGCTTAACACTCTTCATAAAGCGATGCTCGCTGAATTTTCCAAAGTTGTAGTCGGGCAGACCGCAGTTCTTGAAGAACTTTTAATCACACTTTTCGCAGGAGGACACAACCTATTGGAAGGCGTGCCAGGGTTGGCAAAAACCTTAATGATCAACACTCTTGCAAAGTTAGTCGCTTTGAAATTCAAACGCATTCAATTCACTCCGGATCTGATGCCTTCCGATATCGTGGGGACCAATGTTATTGAAGAGGATCATACAACGGGCAAGCGAATCATGGTTTTTGTAAGTGGTCCGGTTTTCACCAACCTTTTGCTTGCAGATGAAATCAATCGAACACCGCCAAAAACTCAAGCAGCGCTTTTACAGGCGATGCAGGAAAAAGAAGTCACTGCAGGGGGTAAAACCTATTCGCTCGAACCTCCGTTTTTTGTTCTTGCTACCCAAAATCCAATCGATCAGGAAGGGACTTATCCCCTCCCCGAGGCTCAGAAAGATCGCTTCTTATTGAACACTTTCATTCGTTATCCCACACTTGAGGAGGAAGAACAAATCGTTAGCCGGACTACCATGAATGAAGTTCATGATGTGAAGTCAGTTTGCGATCGAGAAACCCTGCTAAAGTTTCAGGAACTAATTCGAAGCATACCTGTTTCGAAACATGTTACGGGGTATGCGGTAGATTTGGTGCGAGCTACTCGGCCAGAAGAGGCAGGCGTACCAAGTTTCATCAAGGAACAAGTGGCATGGGGCGCTGGTCCGCGTGCCAGTCAGGCCTTGATTCATGTTGCCAAATGCCATGCTGCATTATCGGGCAAGATCAATGTTTCGTGCGACGATGTAAGGCATCTGGCATTACCAGTACTGCGCCATCGTTTACAAGCAAGTTTTGCAGCAGAAGCGGAAGGTATTAGTACCGATGCGATCATCAAGAAATTGCTTGAAACTATAGGTGAACGGTCACATTAGAGAAAGAATTATTATTAAGCTTGGAAGTTAAAACAAGTGAATGCGAGTATGAATAAAACGATGTTAAAGTCTTTATCATTATCTTGGTTAAAAAAACTGGGCTCACAAGCAACAGGCATATTTCGCAAATTGCATCATGCAGTCGTTTCTTCCGATACGCATAAACTCGCAAAGCCAATGGAAGGCTTCGACCCACAGCGCTACATGGATCCTGCGATTCTTGTTCGGGTTGGTATTTCGCCCATGCTTGCCAAAGTGGTGGTGGAAGGTTTTTTAAGTGGTTTACACAAAAGCCCATTTCATGGTTTTTCGGTAGAGTTTGCAGAGCATCGTGAATATGTTCCAGGCGATGATCTCAAATACCTCGATTGGGCACTTTTCGCCCGAACCGATCATTATTACATCAAACGATTCGAAGAAGAAACCAACTTACGATGCCATCTATTACTTGATCACTCGGCATCGATGGGATATGGCACCGGAGCTTTAACTAAGTGGGATTATTCTTGTTTCCTTGCTACCTGCTTGGCTTACCTTATGGTTAGGCAACAAGATGCGGTAGGTCTGGCGTTATTCGCAGCAACCCCAGGGGTCTATGTTCCACCTAAAGCTAGACGCATTCATCTCCGACAAATCATGGCTGCCATGGTTCGACATGCACCAACTGGCCATACCAATGTTGCTAGCAGTATACGAACACTAGCACGCAAACTTAAAAGGCGCGGCATGGTTGTCATAATCAGTGATCTCATTGACGACCCAGAAGAAACCCTCAAAGCAATACGGTTGCTCGCAGGTCACCGTCATGATGTCATTGTTTTTCATGTTCAAGATGCAACTGAATTAGATTTTTCATTTGAGGGAGCAGCCCTTTTTCGAGATATTGAAACGAACGAAGAAATGGAAATCGATCCCGTCTCACTTCGTTCAGCTTATCTTAAACAAATGGAAGAGTTGTGTGGTTTCTATCGGAAGGGCCTGACGGAAAGTGGCATAGATTATCATTTAATAAATACAAAGCAAAGCTACGATCAGGCATTAACGGCCTATCTAAATCGCCGCGCCAAAAGCGGGAGATAACATCGCCATGACTTTCCTTGCACCCATGGCATTGATAGGCGCTTTACTTTTAATTTTGCCCATTGTGGTGCATCTGTTCAAACCACGCAAAATGCAATCCACTCCATTCAGTTCCTTGCGCTGGCTTAAGCTTACCAAACAACGACTATCTAGACGGATTCAATGGCATCAATGGTTACTATTCCTAATGCGGGCAGCCTGCATTTTATTGTTGGTGATGGCCCTTGCGAAACCTCTGGTTGGCGGTTGGGGAAAAAATAAACCTGTTACTCGTTTTATAGTAATTGATGGCGGGGCCAGCATGTTGTATCAAGCGGGCGATGACCTCTCTTCATTTGCAAAAGCAACTCAACTTGCAACTCTTTACGCAAAAAATTATAATGTGGGCGACCTCACCTCAATCTTGCTTTCAGGCCCTACGCCAGAATTAATCACCCCGCTGGGGCCTGATTCTTCCCTCGCTCTTGAAAAAATCAATTCCCTCCACCCAACTTCCTCTCATGCCAGCTTAACTGCAACCTTGCCATTGATTCGGTCCTTGATTCGTTCTAACAACCAGCAGAGCGTCGAACTTGTATTCCTAACAGATAACCTAAAAGATCGCTGGGAACAAAAGCGAATTCAAACTTTTTTAAAAGACTTGCCCAATCCAGTGGCCGTCAAGTTGATAGAAACAACAGCCAGTCCCACGCCCAATAAATGGATTGCGAATGCCAGATTACTGCAATTCGGAACCGATGAAGATCGAATAATTCGAGCAGAGGTTAGTTGCAATGTCGAACCAACCGGCCCGGTAAATATTATTTTACAGGGTATATCGGGCGTGGTAGAAGAATCCCAACCAGTGACATTAAAACCTGGGCAGGTCACCCGAATTGATTTTCGCATTCCTGCTGCATTGAATCTTAAAGGTCAGATTGCCACACTTAATCTAGAACCTTCTGATGGATTAAAAGCAGATGATTCTTTTTTCTTGAACCTTGATACACCTTGGGCGGCCCGTGTTTTATTAGTAGAACCCGATGTTAAAGGTGCAGATGGCCGCAGCGATGGGCTCTACCTGCGGGTTGGGATGGAAGTGCTGCGCGCATCTAAAAATCTGGCAATCGAAGTATTGGTGCGCAATTCCGGCACCGTTTCAGCTACTGATTTCCAAAATGCCGATGTCATTCTAATGGCGGGGGTTCCGGAATTAACTAGCACTTCTCTCGAAGCATTAGAAACTCGAGTCCGAACTGGGGCTGGCCTTGCGGTTTTGTTCGGCCCACACATCAACGAAGAATTCTATAACCAAAAACTTTATCGCCCACAACAACCTGCTGAAGGTATCCTTCCCTTGCCTTTAAAAATTGAAGCTCAAAAATTCACTTTGGAAGGCAAACCCGGCAGAATGACTAACATCTCTTGGAACCATCCGCTTCTTGCTTTACTCAAAGACCCTTTGCTAGGCGACCTTACCACCAGTCGGTTTAACCGCTACGCAAACCTTTCGGGCACGATTGATAAATCCGATCGCATTCTCGCCCGCTTTGATGATAACATCCCAGCTATTCTTGAAAGAACCTTGGGAGCTGGCCGTATTATCATTCTTAATATGTCAGCCAATGATGAATGGACGGATCTCCCTAGTGAGAAAAAAATCTTCATTCCTCTGCTCGATCGCTTGCTAAATCATTTGGCATCAGGCGCACTAAAACAGAGTTTCTACACCGGCAATTCTATTGACATTTTACTACCAAACAATTCACCTAAAGACGATGTTATGGTAGTCAGCCCCACAGGCGTTAAACTTTCACCTCGACTTATCACCCTGAAAAGCCAAACCCTTCTTCACCTCGACACCACTCTTGAAACTGGATTCTACCGCGTCGAAACCTCGGGTAAAAATATTTTCACTTTTGCAGTTAACGCCAGCCGACAGGATAGTTCTCTTGACCCGATGGAAACTCCTGCGCTGGAACAATGGTGGTCGCCTGCCATGGTTGAAGTGGTAAGCTCCCAAACTGCAAAAGACCAACTTTCCAAACAATCGGGTCACTGGGCGATCTGGCCGATTCTGGTATTTATTGCGGGTGTATTACTGATTATGGAAACGATTTATGTTCACCACTTATGCCCGAACGCCAACCCGAAAAGTGCCCGCCCGCTGCAGGGTCTAGAAAGTACTACACGAAGTCTTTTTAAACCCGCAGGAAATAGAACCCTCTAGTTTGTTTCAGAAAGTATGCGTATATGGCAATTCAGTATAATAATCTCTTACCCATCTGGCTGACTATTTTATTAGCACTGGGTTTGCTATTTGCAGTGATCAATGGCACGGTAATGTTATCACGGAAAAAAATCGCCCCAAATCTTATCATCATTCTTTTCTGCCTTCGCTTTGCCATCTTACTCACTTTCCTGCTCATACTATTGCAACCTGTTATTCCCTACAAAAGTTCTTCCAACCAACTTCCTGAATTGTTGGTACTCCTCGACACTTCAACCTCCATGAATCCAGAAATTAGTAACCCAAAAGACCTAAGTAATCTCACCACACTACTTCAAAAAAGTAAATTAATTCCCTACCTCAAAAATCGATTTAATCTTAACTGGTTTAGCATGGCTGAATCTGCTAGACCAATTCAAGAAGTAGATTTGAGTGAACTCAAGGAAACCAAAACAGGGGCGCAATTTGCGGAATCGATTGAAACCGCAGCTTCCTTTTTGCAAGCCACGAGAAACCCACCCCAGCGCATATTGCTTCTAAGTAAAGGCAATGATCACGGGACAATCGACCCAGTGGAAGTTGCAAAAAAATTAGGCACACCCATCGATGTCCTATTCCTAGATGAACTCCTCCCTGACGGGGGGCAACAGGAAACTCCATCGAATGAAGTTCGTATTTCTGAGGTTCAAGCAGCAGCGCGTGTTTTAATAGGCTCGGATACAGTTTTTCGTGTAGTCCTGAGTTCTAAAAGTCCCGAAATCAAGGATCGAACCTTACTCTTAAAAGTGAGTGAGGATGAAAAAACAATCCTTGAGCAACCAATCATATTTAAGGGAGGGCGTGTCGAACAAACCGTTGAATTTTCTGCCAAGCCTAACTCTGTTGGACTTAAAAATTATCTCTTTCAACTTAACTCCGATAATCCTCCTTCTTCCAAGCCCTATCCTCTTTTGGTCCAGGTGCTTGACAACAAGTTTGAAGTCCTTATTTTGGAAGATCGCTGGCGCTGGGATTACAAGTACCTACATCGCTTATTCGAAGATGATCCAAGCTTTCGTTTTTCTGCACTTCTTAATCGAGGAGCGGGTGCCTTTGTGCAATTTGGATCTCCCGATAGGCGTGTAAACTTAATTGGATTTCCGCAAGGCCGTTCAGATTTAGAAGGATTCGACATTGTTTTTTTAGGCGATGTTCAGGTTTCCAAATGGCCTAAAAATCTTGCCTCGGATCTCGCCAGACTTATTTCCGAAGATGGCCGCTCTCTTGTGATTGTCGCTGGGCCGAACCTAGCTAACTTCATGGAAATCCCAGAACTTCATACTTTATTACCGGTTGAATTAATTTCAGATTCTGGGAAGCCCATTGAGGGGCCAATCGAAGTTCGAATGCGTCCAGATAGCGCAGACTCGCCTTTTTTTGCACAGCTCCGGTCTGAAAACGCCGAGGTTCTCTCCCCCCTCGATCAGATTTATCCCGTTCTTCGCAAGCGACCAGGTGCTACCATTCTTCTCGAAGCTGCCAAGGAAAGAAATCCGTATGGCAATCGCATCATTATCGCTGAACATACTGTTGGCCGAGGCCGCGTTCTTTTTATCGCCACCGATACTCTCTGGAAATGGCATACCCTCGCTACCACTAATCAGGGACCAACTCCTTACAGCATTTTTTGGCAACAAGCCTTTCGGGCCATCACTCCTACTCGCTCTACTTCCGACTCGGTCAATCTCTGGCTTTCCCCTAACCTCACTCGGGTAGAAGCAGGCAGGCCAGTCGTTCTTCATGCCGAGGTTCAATCTCTACGCTTGCTTCCTTTAACTTCTGTTCAGGCGCTAGTTACTGCAAAGGATGGCAAACCACTTCCCTTGGTTTTCAACTCAGACCCTGCGAACCCTAAATTGTTCCGGGCCGAATTCTCCCCTAACCAACCTGGCGTTCATACTATCTCCGCTACTATTTCTGCTAACAATAAAGTCCTAGCGAATGCCACCACCACCATTCAAGTAGTTGAACCATCAGATTCCAATGGTTCTGATCGAATGAATCTCGTGCGCATTGCGAATGCCACGGGTGGCGTGGTTATCGATCCCGCCGTTCCTGAATCTTGGCCTAAATCTACCGAAAACGCAGTTCACCGAGTTGATCGTTTAATGATGTTCGATATGTGGAACAACTTCACTTTGATTTTGTTATTGTGCTTGTTTTTGGGGATCGACTGGTTCATCCGCATATTCAAAGCCTGATTCTCAAGCTATTGCAAAACAAATTACCCAGCGGGTTGTAATGATTTCTCTTAATTGAATCACCAGCATCCTTCTCTCAAAGCTTTTAATAGACAAGCAAGATTCATAATGCTATCTTGAAATTTGACCCTGAACCTAAGAATAGGAAATACTTTTTATGAACACTACTTTGATTGCATTAACCCTTAGCCTTGCTTTATTTCAGACCGATGGCAACTTCAAACTCGAACCAGGATTCAAGCTATTGCTCAATGGCAAAGATCTAACCGGATGGCGCTACAGTAATGGCCCAGCCTTCGATGGCAAAGCCAATGCAAGCGATGGCCGTTACTCCGCTAAAGATGGAAAAATCATCGTCAACCCTGGTAAGGGCACCGCTCAAATGTGGACCGTGCAGGAATTCCCAACCAACTTCCATTTGAAGCTAGAGTTTCGTGCTGAAGTAAACGCGGACAGCGGCATCTTTATTCGCAAGCCCCAACTCCAATGCAGAGATTATCTTGTTGCAGGCCCTTACAAAGATTTGAAAAAATACAAAGCTCAAGACTGGAATGAAATTGAAGTGATTGTAAAAGGAAAAGTTGCTACCTGCACCTGCAATGGCGAAGAATTAAAGTTTCCAAACGAACTTCCTATGACGGGCCCAATCGGCCTTGAAGCTGACCGTGGTCAAATGGAATACCGCAGGATTCGCATCAAAGAATTACCTTAAAACCACTTTATATCCTCGGATCGGTACCCTTTTTAGTAATCTTTTCGTAAAATAAAAATGCTAGGCTATGTTAAAGTAGCCTAGTTAAAACACACTACATTCATAGTGTTTTTTGGGTTGAGAAGGTGAAATATCCGGAGAGGTGGCAGAGCGGCTGAATGCGTCGGTCTCGAAAACCGATATAGCTGAAAGGCTATCGGGGGTTCAAATCCCCCCCTCTCCGCTTTTAAAAAACTAGTACAATTTATTTTAGTAGCGAAACAAAGACTACCCCAGCCAATAGTATAAAAAGTATTCATCAAAACCTACAGGCTAAACAAAAAAGAACCCAAAATAATGTAATGGTTTAAAATATGCTAACTTTAGTATGTAGCACTAAAGTTAGCAAAAGAATAAACTAATCTATATGAAATCAACTTTAGAAAAGTTTGGTGAAAGAGTAAGAACCATAAGACAAAAGCTAGGTTTTTCACAAGAAGAACTTGCCTCGCGTGCGGGTGTTCATCGCACTTATATTGGTATGATTGAAAGGGCTGAAAAAAACATAACCTTAGCGAATATTGAAAAGATTGCAAAAGCACTCGGTATTAGTATTTCTAAAATAACTAAAGAATTCTAATAAATTCAGATAACTTAAATGTAGAATTGATTAATGAAATTAATAAATTATGTGACCCTATTACTTTGCCAGAGTACCAAAGTATTGCAAAGACTTTTCAAAAATTAGTGGAGTTATCTATAAATGAAATTTGGGTAAAACATAGTAAAAAAGTTTTGTTAAGTTTGAATGATGTATTAATAGGACTTGAAGGTTCAGCGCTTAACACTTCAACAGCCTACGGCTTTATGATAGAAGAATTTTTAGTAAGACAACTACCTGAATTCTTCACTAGAAATGTAACCGCAACTAACAAATCCATTGAAGATTTTAGTTACTCAAACCATTCAAAAATAGAGTTGATGGTTAATTTAAAAGTGGAGAAAAATACAAGTAAAAACAATGGGATCGTTGCAGGAAATATACTAAGAGAACGCTATATTTTAAATGAAAAACCAAAATTATATTTGATAATGAAATCAAAATACCAGATTAATGAAACTAAAAGCGAACTTAAATTTATTGCCACAAGCAGTTGCTATCTTGAATCTTTCATTACTCAAGAAAACTGTTTAAAAACTGATAGAAGAAATTGGACAAAAAAATTCAATCCGTTGTCTGGACGCCTCCAGTTACCAAATAATACCGAACTAGCAAAATGCAGTATAGACTCAATACCAGACCCAACAGCGATATATAAATTTATTTTCGAACTTGAAACTAAATTGAATAAAGCAAAGAAACCTTAATATTTTTCATTTAGTATTTCAAATACAACTTCTCCAATTGCTTTACCAAGCAATGGAGGAACTGCATTACCTATTTGTACTAAAATCTGACTTTTTGTACCCTCAAAAATAAAATCATCCGAAAATGATTGTAACCTTGCAAGTTCTCGGGGAGTCATTACACGATTGAAATCGTAATGGACTAAAACCCCCCCGTGATTTTCTTTAACTGTTCTGCTTGCAGTATCAGGATCATTTCTATGAAAAGCATCAGAGAACCCAAACGCACTTTCCCCTATAGGGGTGTTTTTAAGTTTTTCAACAAAACTTATACTATGTTTAGTTAAAATATGGTTCCACGCTACATTTTCTTCTTGGCACTTGAGATCATCGATAGATTGTCGAACAGTAATCCATTTTTGAGGACCAAATAAGCTATCGCCGTATTTTGAATGGGTCGGTTCGGGATACCTGACATTTAAATCTTCTTTAACACCAATAAAAATAAGTCTTTCGCGTCGCTGAGGAACACCATAATTCGCAGCATTTAGTAATTTAAATTGAACTTTATATCCAATTTCATTATAACTTTTGATTATTTGGTCGATCACACTTTCGTGCAAGCTTGGGTGACATTTTTTATGCTCAACTATTTCTTTACTTAAAACACTAATTCGGTCTTCATCTTTTTTTTCAAATTTAAAAACAACAGGGTTATTTTTAAAACGCTTTCTAAGCAATAATAATTCTTGTTTTTCTTTTTCTAATATTCGCAATAAATCTAATTCTTTTTTTTCATTTTTTGTTAAGTAGCTTTTTTCATGTTTGATAGTAAGCAATCCTTTAACATTTTCCATTACAAATAATTTCGGTTTTAAATGATCAACTATTTCAACATAATCTCTAAACAGCCTTCCCCTTGGATCATCAGGATCCCTAAAACCTGCATTACTGTATGCTTGGCATGGAGGGCCCCCAATAATTACATCACATTCTATATTTTTAAAGGTGTTATAAATTTGTTCTTTTATTTGATTATCTGTAACATCACCCCGAATCATATTGGTATCGGGATGATTTTTTTCATAAGTGTCAGATGCAGCATCACAAAATTCATTTGCTGATACAATATTAAATTTGCCAGTCAACTCAAATCCATTACTTAATCCGCCACAACCCGCGAATAAATCTAATACATTGTATTTCTTTTTTTTCATAGTGTTCATTATCTTATAACTTTTCAAACACGAAAATGCTTGCTAACTATAGTATACACACCATTAAAAAATATTACAATAGTTTTATAAAATTAAATGAGATTTTGCATAAGGTAGTTAAAGTCCCGTTTTCTTCTAAAAGTTAACCTTTTAAATCAGAGTTTTACTTACTAAATACAATTTTAACAAAATCAAAATTATTCCGTTAATGCAAGTCGGAAGCCACGAAACTCAAAACTGTATGATGCAGTATCAAGAAACCGCACCGCTGAGCGGATAGATAATTCCCGATTAACAAAAGACCCACCGCGCAATACCCGATATTCGCCATTAACAGGCCCCTGCGGATCAATAGCAGGATTTTTCGAATAAGCTGCAAACCAATCGTTACACCATTCCCATACATTGCCGTGCATATCGTATAAGCCCAAGGCGTTGGGTTTATAGGAACCAACTGGAACAGGTTTTGCTAAGTCTGAACCGAAAAAATTTGCCTGTGAAGGCAATAATTCAGCATCAAAGGAATAGGCCGTTTTCGTATTGCCCCTGCAAGCATATTCCCATTCAGCTTCAGTAGGCAATCGAAACGAACGCTTGGTTATTTCATTTAACTTTTTTATAAATCGCAGAGAGTCATTCCAAGAAACATTAGTCACGGGCAATTTTATCCCTTTAATTTCGCTCGGGTTTTCCCCAAGCACAACTTGCCATTGCTCTTGAGTAACTTCAAACTTGCCCATAAAAAAAGATTTAGAAATTGTTACCTCATGGATTAGTTCGTTGGCGCCCCGACCTTTCTCAGTATCGGGAGAACCCATAAAGAACTTACCCTTAGGAATCAAAATCATTTCAAGTTTTACATCATTACTTAGGTCTATTACTTTTAGCGTTGGACTTGCAGCAACCACCCACCCAATAAGAGAGAAAGCAAAACTTGCAGCTAAAGAAATATTAAAAAATAGTTTCATAATACACTGCTAAAAAGAAATTAAAGTTACAAAACAAAAAGCACCCTCTAAAGAAGGTGCTTGCAAAGGGTGTTTAAGCAGGCGATTACTAGGAAAGAACCAAAGGTCCATCCTTGCAATATTCAACATTACCAAAAGATGCAATATTATGGCCAAACCCGTGGGCCATCGCAATGAGCAAGCGGTTATGAGAAGTCCGCGTGAATTTATGAGACTTGCCATTTTTCCAACCAAGGTTTCCACCCACCATCACAAAAGGAATGTTATCTAAGGTATGTGAATTTCCTTTACCTAGTTCATTTGTCCAAACCAAAAGGGTATTATCAAGCATATTTCCTTGGCCATTAGGCTCGGGTGTATTTTTAAGCTTTTTAGCAAAGTAGGCGATCTCTTCGCAGAACCATTTATTAATTTTGATCAACTTTTCGACAGCAACTTTATTGGTATCGGGTTCGTGTGATAATTGATGATGGCCTTCCTCGATACCGAGCCATTTCATTTTAGCCATACCTACGGAGTTGGTAAATTGGAAAGTAGAAATGCGATTAAAATCGGCTTGAAGACTGTTATGCAAGAGGTCAAGTTGCATCCTACTAATTTTAGGAAGGTTTTCGTTATCTTCACGAATACCTGGCTCGAGTTTAGGCATAGCGTGATTATTAGAAAGCTTCAAGTTGCGAAGCTCTTTTTCCATATCACGAACAAAGCCAGTATGCTCTTCAATAATTTTGCGGTCTTCCTTCCCAAGCTGAGAAGAAATCCTTTTTAAATCAGCGATCACTGGGTCGAGAACACTTCCAAGAATTTCCTTATCCTTGGCTTGACCATAAAGTTTAGCAAACAACTGATAAGGATCATTAATAGGGGAGATTGGTTTATTGGAAGAGCTATAAGACATACGAGTCCAAGTGTCGGCCCGATCAGGAACAAGAACGCCTAATTCGAGAGAACCAAAACGGGTGCGAGTTGCTTCATTTTTCTGAAGATAATTTTTAATTTCTTGATCGATGGATAAACCACTAGCCCAGCCAGCAGGTGTATGAGAACCACCTTGAACATTACCTGGGAAAAGCTCGATACCGGTGAGCAAACAGCCGATACCGCGCATATGATTATCACCATCGCCCCGAACCTTATCACAAACGCCGTTTAAAACGATGGTTTGATTTTTAAAAGGTTCAAGAGGGGCAAGAATTTCTTTGAGTTGGAAATTTTCGCCTTCTTCTTGAGGCCAGAAGGCTTCAGGAACAACGCCATTAGGCGAAAAGAAAATAACCATTCGTTGCTTATTTATTGCTTTTCCGGGTGCAGCAAAGGCTTCCAAATTACCCAGAAAAGGAATAGTAGTAGTGCTAATTCCAGCGGTTTTTAGAAAGTTTCGTCTGTTTAATTGGTTCACGGCAAGAATCCTCGAGTGGGCACAGGCCAAATTTTTAATAAGCGTGGAACAAAAGTCTAGCATGAAATCAGGGTGATTGCAAAGGTTGTTTGGTCAATTTTTGGGGTTGAGCCACGACTTTTTGGCTTCCCAACCGTGCTATCTCACTAGCTAACTTTGCCATATTTAACGAGTTTTTTTCGAAATAGTCGGTTAATTGCTCTAATGTTTCAGGCCCGTACGCCCTTGTAGGTTGCTTCAGAAGATGGTGGAACAAATGCTCGGTAAAGGCACGGTGAGTATCACGATTAGAAGCAAGGAAAAGCGCAAGGTTTCTTGCACCATCGAAGGAAACTTTTTTTCCATCCCTTGATACATAAGAACCACTTGTATCAATCGGCTTGGAATTATCTTGGGTTCTAAGTTTGCCAACAGCGTCAAAATGCTCCAGAGTAAAGCCCAGAGAATTAATCGTGCCATGACAAGTCATGCAAACGCCTGCTTTGGTTTGCATGATAACTCTTTCGCGGGTGGTGAGAGAAGGATGAAGACTTTGAGCCAAAGGCGCGACTGCTTCTGGAGGTGGCTTTAGCGTAACTCCAACAATACTCCGGGCGAGAAAAACTCCCCGATGAATTGGAGAAGATTCTGCAGCGTAGGAAAGCATAGAGATCATATAGGGATGGGTTACAATGCCAGCGCGTTTTCCAGCATCGAGATTCATTTTTTCAAAACCCGTTTTTGCATCAAGTTTCTGATTATAAAACTTAGCAATTCTTTGATTCATAAAAACGCTATCTTCCAAAAACAACTTCTGAAAATTACTCTCTTTATTCCAGAATATTTCATCGAGAGATTTATCAAGCGACAGTTTCAAATCTGATTCGAGCAAAGGATTAAAATCGGGAAAGCGCTTAGCATCTTTATTAAGTTCAGAAGTATGATTTAACAAAAGTAGATCGTGAAAGAAACCACGGATTTTCTCTTTCGCCCGGCTGTCTAATAACATCCGATCAATTTCACGCCTAAGTAATTCAGGATTCTTAAGCTTCCCTGAAGTTTCTGCATCCCACAACTGTTGATCTGGGATTGAATCCCACAGCGTATACGAAAGTTGGCTGGCAATAAAATCCCCACCTCCTTCGTGACGGTACAAAAACTGAGGCGACTTCAAAACCCAAACAATCACTCTTATCGCAGCTTCTTGGGGTTCCTTAAATTCTAACATAACCTTATTAATCAAGGCAGTTTCATCATTTTCTAAGTTTCTTCCAAAAGCTCGCATCGCAAACTTTTTCAAAAATTCAATAGTTTTTTCAACTCTCTGAGCATCTCCCTCTCGGGTTTTTGTAAATTCATTTAGCTTCTTAGAAATATATTTTGCAGCTTCCAATGCACCGGTGGTGGTTGCTTGATCCCATTCCTTGGATATGGTAACGCCCCTCTCCCAACCAAGGCTGCCATCATCTGGCGGAAAAGGGGAAGAACAAATAAACATCTCAGGGAATGTATTTGAGGTCAGATATTCACTAGGGCAGATTTCTAAGGGCCCAGAAGGTTTTTTCCACAAAAGTTTGACAAAAGCTGGCTGCACTTCCTTCGGTTTTTTATTATCGTTGACCCCTTGTTTTGCTTTAGTGAAATCCAACTTAAGAGAATAATAACGGCCCGCTATCAAATACAGCGAGCCTTTAAACTCGGTATCCTTACCCGACTTTACCCAGGCATCAATCAGAGGGTTTGCAGCATCGTTTACCCAAAGTCGAATGCTATGGCTAGATTGAACCGTAAATTCGTAATAGCCTGTTTCAGGGGCAAAGATTGCACCGGCCCAACGAATAGAAAAATCGTGAGGTTCGGTTTTTCCCACAATGGGACCTTCTATTTTGAAATCAAAATCAATCTCAGCATCTACATGCGTCTCCACCAGATCACCTTTGTTAAGGTTTCTGGCTTTAAAATATTCCCCTTTAATTCCTTTACTCTTTTCTTGTGAGTTTGCTTTTTCTCGAAAACTTCCAACCAGATCCATCAGGGTATTGCGATACTGCTTAACTGTCAGCCTGCTGAGTTCCACTCTTGCGGGGCGATTTCTTTCCCGGGCAATCGAGGAATAAAAATCTTCGTGAATGTATTTTGCAATTGCAAGAGAGCTTGTTGCATTGATACTGCCCGGTTCATCCTTGGGCATGGTTTCTTCAATTACTTTTGCCAACTGATTTGGGGTGAGGTCTCCAGATAAAAGTTTTTTATATTTTCCTTTGACCCCCTCACCTTTAGCACCGTGGCAAGCCAAGCATTTGGCATCGTAGATTTTTTTACCTTCTGATTGGGCCAAGACGAAGGTAGGCAATACTAGTAAAAGCAAGTATCCAAATAGTAAACTTGCACTAAGGTTAGATAAAAGATAAAGGTAAAGGTATTTAAATTTCATAAGTGTTCTAGTTTTTATAATTCAAAAATTTGGGTGAGGACTACACTATTATCTTAGTTAACTTTTTCGGTTATTTAAAGAGAAAGCTTTGCCAGTTCAAACAAAGATTAAAAAAGCCTTAATGTTAAGGTGGTATTGTAGTGGTAAAAAGGGAATGGTTCCTATTTTTCTAATATTTTGAAGGATTTTGGATCACTAAGTTCTATTTGCGATTTCCCTTGAAATTCACTAACCATCCCTTCAACTTTAATACGCTTGCCTACCAAACCCTTACGAAAAATTTCTACCCCATTCGTTTTAATAAGGGGTTCAAAAGCCTTGGCATCAAGGACAACAGTGAAATTATCCGCTGCACGAAAATCAGCAAGGGAATTAATAAAGGCTTTACCATTATCACGAGACTGGCCGGTTGACTTGACTTCAAATTCGACCACAACTTTTTCTCCTACCAGTTTTGCAGCTTCACGAGAAGAAATTGCACCAGCACCAACGGGCGCTTCCTTCACTTCCGAAACGGCTTTCAAATTTTTAAGGGGAATACGATAAGTTGCAGATGTCTTTCCTTCTTCATTACGCAGGGAAATACTTACAAGAGGAGAATCCTTAGCTTGCCAATCGATATCGACTATGCCGTAATTATTTTCCCAGGGCATAGCAGCAAAGCGATGTTTATTAGGCTCTTCCCTACGCCATTTTGTATTGGCCTGATTAATGCCGCTAGAAGTAACATCGATCACGGGGTAACCCCATCCAGCATCCATAACGGAAATTTCGCCCAGATGCCTATCCCCCGAAAGAAAGAGAACCCCACTAGCAGAGGTGTCTTTAATCAGTTTGTAAAGTCGTTCTCGTTCATTAGGGAAGTTCATCCATTTTTCAAATCCGTGATCTTCAGAAACCACTTGAATGCTGCTGCCAATAATGCGAAGGTCAGCGGGTGAGCGCAATTTTTCTTCGAGCCATTTCCACTGCTCATCGCCTAAAACCGTTGCCCCCGGATCAGAATTACCTACATAATTACCACGGAAGGAAAGGCCAGGCCCTTTTTTCATAGCACTTCGGAAATATCGCGTATCCAGCAAAATGATTTGAACTTTTTTCCCTTGTGGCCCAAGCTCCCAGGATTCATAAACCCCTTTTCGCGTTCTTCGAGGTGAATCTTTTGCAACTTCAAAAAAATCGAGCAGTTCAACTTGCGTTTTATCTTTAGGAACAAATTCCTCGCCCGCATCGTTCTTGCCAAAATCGTGGTCATCCCATATCCCAATCAGCGGTATCGATTTACGCAACTTTGCAAACCCTTCAACCGCATTCATCTTCGCATACTTGGCACGCATCACCATAATATCGCTGGTATCTGCGTAAATGTTATCACCTAAGAAAACAAATAACTCGGGCTTATCATTAAGAATGGCATTCCAGATAGGTTGGGGCTTATCTTGATGAGCACAAGAGCCAAAAGCTATTCGCGAAATGTTTTTACCAGGCTGGGGTTCTGATGCGAATAAACCAAACACCATAAAAACGGATAACAATAAAATTATGCCAAATGAAACAACTATTTTAAACATATAATAACATTCCTTAAAAGTTTTGATCAGATGATTTAAGATTATACTAAGCAATCTTAGGGATAAATTAATATCTTATGAAAGTTCAATGAATTCATAAATTAAAGAAACACCTATCATTTAAAAACCTGTTTAATAAAGAGTTTTAATTACCTCAATTACTCTTGATTTAAAGTAATTTTTGGGTTTAAATGAATTTAACACATCTATTACATAAAGTGAAACTTGATGGTAAAACAAAGTAAAGAAGATTCGGAACCTAATGTAAAGCTAATTGTTCTTTCAGCAATTGCAATCCTTGGATTAATTATTCTTTTATTGATCATCATTTTCTCTGGTTCAAATGAGGGTTTCGTATCTGGAAAGGTTACTTTAGATGATTTAGAAGTTTCTGATTCCCGAATAGTTTTTGAACTTAATACTGAAAATGCTGAAGGCCCCATTCCTTCCCAAAGTAATGACAATGGGCAATATCTTTTGTTTGGTAACAATGGTAAAGGCGTTACACCTGGATCCTACAAGGTAACCGTTACAAAGATGATGCAAAAAAATCGTAAGGAATTATCAGGGGAAGATCAAATGAATGCTGAAAACAAAGGGTTATTAACTAATATTTTACCTAAACAATACGAATCGATGGCGAAAACTCCTTTAAATATTCAAATAAAATCGGGGAAAAACATTGTGAACCTAGAATTAAAAACAAAGGGCTAAATTAATTTAAGCCTTCTTTTTAAAACCGGTAGAGTATACAATCAAATGACCTATCTGTTGATTTTAATGCGAGGTTTTAAAATGTCATCGAAAAAAAATGGCTTCACTTTAATTGAACTTCTTGTGGTGATCGCAATCATTGCCATATTAATCGGTTTATTGCTGCCTGCTGTTCAGAAAGTTCGTGAAGCTGCAAGCCGAATGCGTTGTGCCAATAATTTAAAACAAATTGGCCTCGCAATGCATTCGTTTCACGATAGCAAAGGCAACTTTCCTCAAGGAGGTGGCGGGTTCGTAAATCCAGCCACAGGGGTAACCGAAAACCCTGCGGTTCGTGTTTTTTATTTTAACTGGCCCTTTCATATTTACCCCTACATGGAACAAGAAAATCTATACAAACTTGCGCCCTCAGATATTTTTGCCGATGTCAATACGGTGACCAATGGGGCTGCTATCCTTAAAACTCTTGATACTTCTACTGTTAATAATTTCTATTGTACTACTAGGCGATCTGTTCGCACTTATCATAACGATGCTATTACCGATTACGGTGGTAACGGAGGCACCAACAATCTAGATGGCGTTTTGGTCGAAAATAATACTCCAACTTTTTATAAAGTTAACATCAATTCTATTTCGGATGGTACCTCGAACACTTTGTTGCTTGGCGAACGAAGAATCAATGTAGAAAGCATCGAAAGTGGAACTGATTTTTATGACAATGAACCTGCGGTTCGAGCAGGGGGCGGTGATGGTGACACCATAAGGCTGGCCCAACCATCTGGTGGTTCTTGGCTTGCCCCTGCTGCTGATATCAATGTAATTTCAACTACGAGTGGCGGTTATTTTGGTGGCTCCGGAATTCGTCAATTTGGATCTTCTCATTCAGGAGTTATGTGCGCAGTCCTTGCTGATGCATCCGTTCGAACCATCCGCTTTGGTTGCAATCCCACCACTTTTAAAAATCTTTGCGTTCGTAATGATGGTCTTATTGTCGATTCTAATAACTTAGATTAAAAGATTCTTCCTTAGCTTTACAAAATTGCATTTTTGTTGCTCTTTTGTATATTTCAACAGATACAATATTATTGCTTTTGTTTGTTCTATTAAGGCAAAACTAACGATTTTTTTCCCAGACCAAACTTAAGCAAATTTATTCTTCATTCGACCTCGGCGAACTTCTTATGCAGGTCAATCAAACTTCTAAAAATCTCTTGCTTGAAATCTTTGCGCTCGACCTTCGGTCCCTTGCCTTATTTCGCATAGGCTTAGCCCTTATACTTCTCTGGGGAATTACACTTTTTTCTTTAGAAACGACTTTCTTCTTCACCGATCAAGGGGTTATGCAACGAGAAGCGCTCAAGCAAATAGAATTTCCCTTAAGCATCGTCTGGTGGATTAGTCCGCATTTTTTATCTGGTTCAATAGCTTGGCAGGTTTTCCTTTTATCTCTTAGCGCTGTTACAGCGTTTTCCCTCCTTGTAGGATACCGCACCAAGTTGGCCCTTGCGATTTCCCTCTTTCTGCTACTTGGTTCTCACGCTCGCCAACCTATGATTCTTCAAGGGAACGATGTGCTGTTACGCTGTGCATTGTTCTGGTCTCTTTTTTTGCCCTTGGGTGCCCGCTGGAGTATCGATTCTTTAAAAAAAACTATTGTACCATTTTCTTCTAACCGAATTATTTCTTGGGGTAGTGCTGCTTTAATCCTACAACTTGGAATTGTCTACTTTAATGCGGCAATTCCCAAGATGTCTTATGAATGGGTAGGAGATGGCAGCGCGCTTTACTATGTGCTAAACATGGATTATTTCAGCAAGCCTTTTGGATACTGGATGATTCAATTTCCAACTCTGCTCAGCCTACTGACCAAACAAACTCTTCTTATTGAATTTGCAGTTCCTTTTTTAATTTTAATGCCAGTGGGTAATTCAATAATTCGACTTCTAGTAATTGCTATGATGTGGGGTTTTCACTTAGGAATTTATTTTTGTATGGATGTAGGCTTATTTTCTCCGATGTGTATGGTCTATTGGTTGGTATTTTTACCTTCTTGCTTCTGGGATTTTCTGGACAAATATCTCCCTTTCCAATTGATGAAAGGGTTTAATGAATCGAATCAACCTTCAATCTTAGCAATGAAATATTCTCGCTGGCTCATTCTCGGACTTTTACTTTATGTTCTTGTGCTAAATCAAAAGCGCTACTTGAACCCGCCACATAGCAGCGATCAACGCGAATGGTTTTACTTACCAGCCAAGATAACTGGGCTAGATCAGTTCTGGGCCATGTTTTCTCCAAGCATAAGCAGGGAAAGCATAAAGATCAATCTTTTGGGAATTAAAACCGATGGTACTGCCGTTGATTTGCTTCATCCTGAAAGTGCAACTTCATCTCCAAACACACGCTCTGGCTGGGAAGAAAACGACCCTTATTTACGCAAACGATTCTTTTTACTTTCTCTTTACGAGTTTCACCACGAGGCATTTTCTGATGCTATTCTGCGCTTCTTTATGAATCATTGGAATCAATCACATGACAAGAACAATCAAATTATTACGGGTCGAATTGTAATTAAGAAAAAAGAAACTCCTCCACCATTTAATGCAAACGATTTTTTACCCAAAGTGACCGAAACAATTTTAGTTGAAATTCAACTGCCTTAAAACCGAAGATTACTAATCAAGAAAGAAGTTATTATCTTTACTGTGCTTTTACTACTCTACTAATTAAAACAATGGCACAAAACAACTTTGACCTAAATCTAATTATTTCCTAATGCCAAATTGTTTCAAAGCTTCTGCATTTAACTCAATTCCTAGGCCCGGCTTATCAGGCAAGGTCAATAACCCGTCTTTATCAGGTCGAAAAGGTGTGCAAATTAAATCATCCACATAAGGCGATGGCGTAAGGAACTCCACATACCTAGCGACCGGCATCGCACAAGCTAAATGTATATCAGCAGCTAAACCAATTGCGGTGTTCCAACCATGGGGAACCCATAGCACATTATGGTCATAAGCCATCCAAGCGATGCGCCAAGCTTCAGTCAACCCGCCACATTTGGTGCAATCGGGCTGAATAATATCGACAGCTTGTTGTTCAAAAAGTGGTTTAAAACTCTGCCTACGGGTTAGTACTTCGCCGGTAGCAATAGGAACAGGAGAATTTTTTCTTAACTGTGCAAACCCAGCAATATCATCAGGCGGTAATGCTTCTTCGAACCAAACGACATCATAAGCAGCAAGCATTTGCGCAGTGCGAAGGGCCCATTTATAACTGTGGGGCCAAAAGGCTTCACTGCCGCCAGCATCAATCATAAGTTCGACATCAGGGCCGATGGTTTCTCTTGCGGTTTGAATCAGCAGTTCATCGGTTTTAAAGTTGCGTCTGCCAAAAGGCTTCCACCCCAACTTAATGGCTTTGAATCCATTCTTAATAGCAGCGTTGAGTTTAAGACGAAGAGGTTCGGGTTCATCGAAAAGGAGTGAACCATAGGGTTTGATCTGATTGCGATAATTCCCACCTAGAAGACGGGAAACAGGTTGATTCGAGATTTTGCCAAACAAATCCCAGAGAGCGATATCGATACCACTAATAGCGTGTTCGACAGAACCGCCTCGGCCTTGCCAAAACATATTCTGTCGTAGCTTTTCGCTTAAACGAGCAGGTTCATCTGCACGCTCTCCGAGCAAGAAAGGCAGAAGAAGTTTGGAAGCAGCTTTAACCAAGTCGCTACTGGTGAAGGTACTGCCTAAACCTACCAATCCCTTATCTGTGATAACTTCCACGATGGTATGGACATCATCTTCAGGGGTGAGTTCTTTGGCCCAACCTCCTTCAACAGTTCCACCTGCAAGTCCTGTAATGCGTAAGTCAACAATCTTCATCTTTTAATATCCTTGCAATAGTTTTAGAGGTTAAGATCCAATGGATTGCTGTCCCCAAGGCATAGGGATGGTAGGTTTATTTCGGTGTAAGTCTTTACGAACATCTTTAGGTCTGTCTTTAAACCAAGTGACAAATTTTGCAAGTTGTTTGACAGCCTCATCGTATGCTTGTTTACCTTTTTCTGGTGTTGCAAGTTCAGCATCGCCAAGAACCCCGGTATCGGAATAACTACTTGTGTGTGAAACAACCGTAGCGGGTCCCGCAGCAAAAAGATCAACCCAGTTAAACTCACTATTTTCATTATTAAAACTGATGGTTCCACTCTTGATTTTATCCATACGAACATTATCGCCATCAAGGTACATATAAAGACTGGTTTCAAGTTCGCAAGCGTGTGAACATCCACCTGGGAACTTGCTTTGGCGCCATTTGGGTAAGAATTGCTTATCGACAGTGAGTAGGTTCCACCAAGCGATAAGGGAGCATTCGGCATCGGTTTCGAGGTTGGTTCTTCGGGCCACGAGATCGAGGTTGGGCATATTGGAACCGTGACCGTTAAGGAGAATAATTTTCTTAAAACCGTGGTAGGCAAGAGATTTAGTGATGTCGAGAACATGATGCATGAAGTGTTCGAAATCCTGATTGATAGTACCGGGAAAATCCATGACATGGCCTGTATAACCATAGGCCACTACAGGAAGGACAAGGATTTTATCGGCAATCATTTTCCCTGCACCTGTTGCAATACCAACTGGACAAACTAAGTCAACATCGAGTGGCAGATGGTGACCGTGCTGCTCGACAGCGCCACAAGGAATGATACAAACCTTACCAAGGTCAACAGCATCGTTGATTTCAGGCCAAGTAAGTTTTTCATAACGATATTCGGTTTTAGCACGAGTCATCATTGATTCCTTAATAGGTTATCTAGATTCTGAAACCAGAAACTTTTGAACAAACTTTTCATCGAGAGTAACGCCAAGGCCGGGCCGGTTAGGCACCTCAATCCAGCCATTAATAGACTGCACCTTTTCCAAAGTAAGTTCGTGCCTAAGAGGAGAATCTTCAACACAATCCTCGAAAAGAAAAGCATTCTTGCAGGTGGAAAGCCAATGAAGGCTTGCAGCAACGGTAAGTGGACTGGTGTAGCAATGATTACAAAGTCGTGCACCGATTTCTTCTACACGGGCACGGATATAAGCAGCTTCCGTAAAACCACAACGCGAAATATCTACCTGATATACATCAAGTGCTTTGCGATCGATGAACGGGCGAAACGATTCCCTTCCACATTCCCCTTCCCCCGCAGCAATCGGAATAGGCGAACGATCTCTGAGCCAAACATAACCATCGATATCATCTTCCCTTAAAGGTTCTTCAAACCATTCGGGTTGGAATTGCTGGAAGGCTTGAGCTCTGCGTAAAGCGGTTCGAGCGTCATAGACGCACCCCGCATCGATAAGAAGTGTTGCATCTTTTAAACCCTCACGAGCGCCCCGCACGAGGTCGATATCCACCGCTTCGGAAGTGCCCATAGGCTCCCAGCCGAACTTAACCGCTGTGTAGCCTGCCTCCACCCACCTGCGGCCAATGTCGGCAGTTTCCTTACCATCTCTGCCAAAAAGAATGGAAGCATAACCTCGCAGTTTGGAGTGATGCTGTCCGCCAAGTAGGCGATGGATAGGTTGATTAAAGGCTTTGCCTTTGATATCCCAAAGGGCCATATCGACAGCAGCCATAGCGGTAATCCCCACACCGGTACGGCCGAAATACATAGTGCGCCTATACATTTTCTGCCAAAGCAATTCGTTCTCTAGTGGATTCTCTCCGAGGAGAATCTTGCGTAATCCGCAGGCAATATTATGGCTAAAGGGCGCATCGACAATTGCCTTCACCACCTCTGGTGAGGAATCCGCTTCGCCAATACCTTCAATCCCAGTATCGGTACGAATGCGAATAAGAACAGAATCTTGACTGCTAGCAGTTTTTGCTTGCACATTAGGAATGCGAATAATCTGACATATAACTTCGGTAATTTTCATGAGAGTTTCCTAGGATCAACTTCGTGAGCAATCACAGCGACACAATCGCCTTGCGTAACAATGGAAGGAGCACGATTTGCGATGAGGACGCCAGATGAAGAAGCGATGATATCAAGATGAGGGCGGTCGGGCCGTTCGAGGAAATGAATAGCACCCAAGATTTGGCCTGCCTGAACAGAAGCGCCAAGTGGGGTAATATTCTCGTAGACGCCCGATTCGGGTGCGAAGCGGTAATCTTCCCAGTCGAGAGCCTGCACCCATCGGGTAGGTTTTTGCCCAAGCAATTGTCTGGTGACGATTTCACCTTTCAAAACTCCCATGGTGACAAGCACATTATTAAGGCCGGTTTGAGTAAGGGAATGAACAGAAGCAGTGACATTTTCGCTGCCCCCCATTTCCGTAGTGATAACAGTTTTGCCTTGTTTTTCAGCTTCTACAGGAAGTAAGCCAGTTCCTGCGATATCAGAATAGAGGAAGCAGAAATCCGTATTCCAAGCCTCGGTACCCAGCAGCATTTTCTGGCGTTGAGGCCCATTAGGAACGAGGTGCATATGAGCGCAAGGGCAGAAATCGACACCTCGCCCGCCGGTATGAATGTCGATCACGATGTCAGCAAGAGGGAATAAAACCGTGGTGAGATAATGAGCAAGAACCTCGCAGGGAGTGCCTTCGGGATTCCCCGGGAAAGTGCGGTTGAAGTTTTTGCCATCGAGTGGAGAAAGTCTGGTTCCAGCCTTTGCAGCGGGCATAGTAAGGGTTGGAATGATAATAATTCTACCGTGAATTTGTTCGGGTTGAAGATTGCGAAGTAGACGCATAAGAGCAACTTGCCCGGGATATTCATCCCCATGATTCCCCGCCATAACTAAAGCGGTAGGCCCGGTTCCATTGTTGATGACCGCGATGGGAACAATAAGGTTAGCCCAACCTGCGAGGTTATAGGAATAGGGAATGTAAAGCTGGCCAATCTGTTTGCCCTTTTGGGAAAAATCGACCGAGGAACGAATCATAGTTTAACCCCTAGGTAAAGGAAACACATTCAGGAGAGAAAGCCAGAAAGCAAGTGTAGCAGGCAAAAATTTGCTAACAATGATTATCCCACTCTGAATTTAGCAACCGCTTTTTCATCGAGAGTAACTCCTAAACCAGGGCCAGTAGGAACCGTGGCATAGGGTGGCCCAAGGTCAAGAGGCACGGTGATGATTTCGCCGTCGTGATAAAAAGGCCCAATAGTATCAGCAGGGAAAGAATCACAATCGATTTCAGGAAATGCAGCAGCGATATGAAGCATAGCAGCGGTGCCAATTCCAAGTTCAAGGTTACTACCAATGGTGCATCGAATGCCAGCAGCCTTAGCAATGGCGACGATCTCCGCGGTGGCCGCAATTCCGCCATGCTTCCCGGGGTAAACACTAAAAATATCAGCAGCACGGTGGTAAGAAAGCTGCCAAGCGTCTTGCAAGGTAAAAACACTTTCATCCGCCATGATAGGTGCAATAGTCGACCTACGAAGTTCTGCAAGCGCCACATGATCGCCCGGAGGAATAGGTTGCTCAGCAAGAAGCAATTTAACATCATTAAGTTCGCGCAGACAATAGTGTGCTTGTTGAATAGTCCAGCCGCAGTTGGCATCAATGGTGATGGGTATGTTCCACCCTGCAACTTCCCTTACGGCTTTAACTCTTGCGATATCAGTTTCTGGATCGAGCCCAACCTTAACCTTCAAACAGCTAACACCAAGTTTAAGATGCTGCTGTGCCATCACTTTCGACCCTTCGATATTGCGAGCCCAGACAACCAGTTTAATACGGATCTTATCGCGCACCTTCCCGCCAAGTAATTGATAAACAGGAAGGTTGACCGATTTACCTAAAATATCCCATAAAGCCATCTCAACCGCAGCTTTGGTAAAAGGGTTAAGCTTAATAATAAAATCCATTGCGCGTCTTGCAGTAGTAATATCACGAGGATCTTTACCAAGAAGTTGAGGTGCAATGTAATCGCGAATTGCAATAATAGTACTGCCCTGAGTTTCCCCAGACCAAAGCCCCGAAATGGTAGCTTCACCTAAACCGATAATGCCTTCATCGGTATGAACCTTGACCAGAACATAAGGAGAGACAGCGTGTTCGCCATGAGCTGTTTTAGCGGAAAGGCCCTTTTTTAAAGGGACATTAATCGCAATCGTTTCTATTTTAATGATCTTCATTCATACATTCCTAATTAGATGTAAGCTTTAAAGTTATTGCAGGAATTTGCGTAATACATTCGCAGTGATTTTTGAAATTTGCTCATCAACAGGCAGAGATGCAACATAACTAATCGACCCCACCGAGAAAACTTTCCCACCTGAGGGGGTATCAAAGATAACCATCTCCGCACCGCCATCATCTGGGTTCATACCCTTCGCAAGAAGCAAAATCCCATCTGGGGAACAAGGTGAAATCTTATCGGTCTCGTGACCAGAAGCCCCACCCGGACAACGCCTGTGCAAACTTTTCTCGCCAAAGATGTCGCCCGAATGAAGCCCCGTATTTTCAAACACCCAATGCGAACCATCTTGCACTCTATAAGGAGCCCCAGTCATCGCCCCCGTGGGCGTAAAAACGACGCCGAGTAGTGAAGCCTCTGATTCCTGCCTAATAGCGAATCGACTTTCAAACCCACCCAGACCCTTAGTATCAAGGCCGGTAAGTTTACAATTATGACAAACCATGGCTCCATCGGAATTGATTTCGACTTCGCAGTTGAGACCGTTACCCCCGAGGTAAATCAGCCTGCCTTTTCCTTGAAAGACCCAAAGCTTGACTTTGTCAAACATAGTACGAGTCCAGTATTCCGGATGCACCGCAGTGACGAGGACTTTGTAGTGAGAAAGGTCAAGCGCGCTGTCATGGAGTTGCGATTCTGCAAAATAATCGTAGTTAAAGTTTTCTTGTTCGAGCCATCCTAACAAGCGCCATTCTGCAGGTGCAAGATGACAAGCCTGCCTGCCTTCAATCGGATCGGTAATTTTTTCATCGAAGGGAATATGGTTAAAAGGCTCGGGCCGATCAAAAGAAAGAGGCGGATAGTTAGCACTACTCCAAGTAAAAAACCCATCATCAGAATATCGTTTAAGTTCAGTTCTCGAATTAATAGTAGGAGTAGGAGGCAACCCATCTGCGTGAATATAATTACTTCGACCACCGAAACTATTGTAAGCATTCCAGTTTAAGTTCGAAGCAAGCACCGCTAATTTAGCAACAGGCTTTGCAGAGGCGACTATCCAAGGAAAAGAGAACTGCTTCCCCGTTGCGGTAGATACTCTAAAATAATATAAACCCGATTTTAAAGGAGCTTTGATTGATTGAGAATGAACCGAGTTTGCATAGCCGGTCTTATTCCAAAGTACACCCGTTTGGGTGTAGTCGCCATCAGGTGTAATTTGCATCACCGCACGGGGGGCATGCTCATCGTGCCAACCGTGAGAAGAAATAAACTCGGGAGTTATGCCATATCGGAATAACTCTAACTTATAAGGCTCAACCGAATGAACCCGAAACTCGGAAGATTGACCAGAGCAAACCTGCTTAGGCCAAGCATAGCCAATGAGAGAATCGGAAAGTAAACGAAATTGATGGGGAGACTCTAAAGGTAATGAGAGAGAGCAAATTTTAGAACCAAAACCCTGCTTTTGTAACACCACCTTATACTTGCCTGTTACTGATTTTAAAGGCTTTTCAAGATAGACCGCACCACTTGCTCGCGACCGAGTTTCAAAAGAATTGCCTGATTCATCTATGAATTCAAACAACACATCAGCAAGCGCAGAGTACTGCTCATCACTTACATACCCAATTAACATAAAATTCTCCAAAGGCAGGAAGTACTCTGATATTTTACAGACAACACTAACCAATGCGACAAGAATCATATTTAAGCAAGTGACTTTTCAATATTAAAGCGGTAGAGTGTAAAAATAAACTGAAAGACCTAGTTATGGGCCCTAACACTGATTTCAAAACCTTGAAAACTTACCAACCGACTAACCAAGTTCCCACGCGGGCTCGTTTTATATTAATACTTTGGCTTTGTGGGTTATCTTCTGTTTTATACCTTGACCGCATTTGTATGTCTCAGGCAATTGCTCCCATTCAAAAAGAACTTGACCTAAGCAACACACAAATCAGCTACATTTTAATGGCTTTTACTTTGGCATATGGCTTGTTTGAAGTTCCTACTGGAAGGCTGGGCGACCGCTTTGGCTCTCGATTAATACTTACCCGCATTGTCATCTGGTGGTCTTTATTCACAGCTCTTACAGGTGCTTGCACTGGTTTTGCATCTCTCCTTTTAGTCCGGTTTGGGTTTGGCATAGGTGAAGCAGGGGCCTTCCCAAATGCTGCTCGAGTTATCTCTCGTTGGTTTCCCAATGAAGAAAGAGGCAGGGTTCAAGGAATTATGCTTGCTGCAGCTCAACTAGGCGCAGTTATAGCTCCCCTAGGTGCGGCTTACTTAATTCAATCGATTACTTGGCAATGGACCTTCGTCGTGTTTGGTATGGTTGGCATTTTCTGGGCGATTGGATTTTGGATCTGGTTTCGCGATAACCCTTTTGAGCATAACTCTATCAATCAAGCAGAGCTTGCAATCATTCAAAAGGGAAATACTCTTGAACCTTTAATCACGCAAAAGGTACCTTGGGCTAAGGTATTTAAAAATCGCGGAATTATTATTCTTAGCCTAATAATGATACTAGGGGCGTTCTATACCTATTTCTTTTACTCTTGGTTTCCAAAATACCTTTCCGCTGCACGGGGTTTGGACAACCTCACTACGGGAAAACTATCTTCCCTAGTATTAGCTGGCTCTGCAGTTGGAATGTTACTAGGGGGCTGGCTTGCAGACAAAATTCCTTTATGGTTTAAACAGGCACCCGATGCACGAAGATACTTATGCGTAATATGCTATATTATCTCTTCTATTTGTCTATATATTGGAATCCGCTGTGATGACGCTTGGACGCTTGCAACACTTTGGGGAGCATCATTTTGCTTTATGCACATCACTTTGCCTAATTGGTGGTCAGTTGCAATTCCTCAATGTGGCTCGCATATTGGTGCGCTTTTTGGCCTGATGAATGGTCTAGGTGTCATAGGCGCAACTTCATCCCAATGGTTCGTAGGTGCCTTTGCAGATTGGCGCAAAAACCAAGGCTACGAAGGCAGACCACAATGGGACCCCCTCTTTGATGTCTATGCAGGTGCCTTGCTTTTAGCAGCTTTCGTCTGGTGGTGTTATCGCTTTACGCCACTTGAGGATAATAATTTTTCTAAAACATAAAAGAATAAAACTTAACTAGCAATCACTTATTATTGAGTGCTAAAATAGTGGTTTAGTGTAACTTTCCCAAAGGTTTCTCTTTTTAGGAATAAGCTTATGAAAAAGACAACAATCCTTTTTCTGGTAGTTGCGGTAACTTTTGGAATTTATTTGCGAGATGCACTTGGCTTTGCGAATGAAAATGCAAAAAGCTCTGTCTTTAAACATTTAAAAAAAGGGCAGATTGTTTCACTTAAAGAGAATGCGAATAATTATTCAATTCAAGTTCTGTCAAATCTACCTCTAGGCCATAAAATTTTAGAAATAGGAACCGATTATCTTGTCTTGGAAGATGCCACCGCCTCTTTTACTCTTAGCATCCCGGTGACTTCGATCAAATCGATATCGTATTTGAAACTTAATCTTCAGGGTGATAAATAAGGTATTAAAATGGCACTATTTGATTTCTATTTATTTGTCGACTTTAGTGCCTCTGCAAAACCTAGTCCTAAAAACCCCAGTGCAGATTGCTTATGGGTAGCCTGTAAACACCAGCAAGAGAAAGCGACAACGCATTATTTTCGTACTAGGCACAAAGCATTTAATTTTATTTGCATAACCTTAGAGAACCTAATCAGAAATGGGAATAAAGTTTTTGCAGGTTTTGATTTTCCCTTTGCTTTTTCTCACCCCTTAATAAAAACAAAGTCCCAAACCCCATGGTTAGAAAATTGGGAACTGCTCTTTGGTCTGATTTCCGATAATGAAAGTAATGGGAACAACCGGTTTGAAATAGCCTCGGTTATAAATTCTAATTTGGGTGGAGAGTATCCTGGACCTTTTTGGGGTTGCCCAAAGGCTAAAACAAATAACTTTTTAAATAGCAAATCACCTAAGTTCCCCTATGAACTATCAAAGGAAATATTTATTTCTCGACTTCGACTAGCGGAACAAAGGCTGCCCGGAACCCAAGAAGCGTGGAAACTATATGGGATAGGAAGCGCTGGAAGTCAGGGGTTGGTTGGAATTCCTTACTTAATGAGATTGAAAAAAAAATGGGGCAACAAAATTAAAGTTTGGCCAATGGAGACTGGGTTCACTAAAAATCCTACGGATAAAGCTGAAATTGTACTTGCAGAAGTTTGGCCTAGCATTTTGAAAAAAAATGATAGTTCAAGGAAAAACGAAAAGTTAATAAAAGATCAAGCACAAGTACTTGAATTAGCAAATTGGGCTTCCCAACTCGATCAAAAGGATAAACTTGAAGAATATTTTAATACTCCTCCATCCCTCTCGGTTCAAGAATTTATTCAATGCATAAGCCTCCAAGGGTGGATATTTGGCGCAGTTTAATGAATAATGTTTAAACAATAATTTTTTAGGAGATAGTAATGCGAAGTTCGTTATTCATTGTTTTAGTTTTTTGTTTTTTTAATTCATTAATTAGTGCCGATGATCTACACAATGTTTCAAAGATAAAAGGCGACTTTGAACGCGCTGCTAACTTTGATAAGCGATTCCGCAGTCTCATCAATCTAGATAACCTTGAACCCCATCGCATTGGTGAAGATGGAAAATTCTGGTTTCAAACTTCGGATACCTTTGGTGTTAAAAGCTTTTTCCTTGTAGATCCTTCAAAAAAAGAAAAGATGCCATTATTTAATGCGGAACAAATGAGAAAGTCCCTGCTAGACCTTAAGGCCCCTAAAGAAGCAGTAACAAAACTAACATTAGAAAAATTGCAAGTAGATGTATCGCTTAAGAAGTTTTCATTTATTCTGGCAGGGCAGGGTTATGAAGCAAACTTAAAACCTTTGGAAGTAAAAAGAATCGCGAAAGAAATACCAGCACTAGAACCTTTAAAAAATCTGCCCAAATTAAGTGAAGTAAATGGGAAAGAAACCAAAATAACTTTTGAGAATAATCTTGAAGAAACGATTGAAATTTTCTGGCTATCTTTTGAAGGAAAAAGAGTTAGCTACGGAAAGATTGAAAGTGGACAAAAATTCTCACAGCGTACCTTTGAAAATCAGATTTGGCTCGTCATAGATTCTAAAAACAAATTGCACAATGCTTTTAGAACAGGTGCTGATAATTCCATTGCTCGCATTCAACAAAACCAAACAGTTCCCAAGCCAATGTCAGAGGAAGTGCGAAAGATAAATCCTCAAAAGAACAAACCTAGCAACTCTTCCCCCGATGGAAATTGGCAAGTCATTATCCGAGATTTCAACCTTTTTCTTAACAACCTTAATAACCCAAATAATGAAATAAAACTTACCAATGATGCGGATGCGAAAAATGGTTACCGGGGTGCAATTTATTGGTCCCCCGATTCCTCTTCCTTTATTGCTATGAAGAGTACCCCAGGGGAAGGCCGAGTTATTCATATGATTGAATCCACGCCAAAAACTCAGCTTCAACCCAAACTCATTTCTTTTAATTACGATAAACCTGGGGATAAACTTGAACAGCATTTTCCCCATCTATTCCAAATTAAAAGTAAAAAAGAAATTATAATTGATAACAACCTTTTTAATAATCCTTGGAGCATTAGCCAAGTTCGCTGGAAAGCAGATTCATCTCGATTTACTTTTCTGTATAACCAGCGAGGGCATCAGGTATTGAGGGTACTTTCGATTGATGGGCAGTCTGGAGGAGTTTCAACCCTTATCGAGGAAAGTTCAAAAACCTTCGTTGAATACAGTGGGAAAACTTATTTTCATTGGCTTAAAGATGAAAATGAATTTTTATGGATGTCGGAACGAGATGGTTGGAACCATCTTTATCTTGCAGATGGAATCAAAGGGGGAATTAAAAAACAACTTACGAAAGGTGAATGGGTTGTTCGGAATGTCGAGCGGGTAGATGAAACTGGTGGTGAAATTTTACTAAAAGTAATGGGAATTCATTCAGATATGGATCCATACTTTTATCACTACGCTTTGCTTGATATGAAGACAACAACACTTACACCTTTAACAAAGTCTAAAGGAACCCATAAAGGAAACTTTAATTTTCATCCGGATTATTTTCTTACAACTTGGTCTCGAGTTGATCACGCCCCAGTCACGGAACTTAGAAACGCAAAAACAGGAGAACTGATTTTAACTTTAGACCAGCACGATGATTCGAAATTAAAAGAAGCAAATTGGCCTAGGCCCATCCCTTTTAGTTCAAAAGGGCGAGATGGAAAAACTGAAATTTATGGCATCATTATGAAACCATCTAATTTTAATGCAAAAGTAAACTATCCAGTGATTGAACAAATTTATGCAGGGCCTCACGATTTTCATGTTCCCAAAGATTTTCGTGTTTCTTCAAAGGCACAGGCGATGGCAGAACTAGGTTTCATCGTGGTGCAAATCGATGGAATGGGAACCTCTGGGCGCTCGAAAGCCTTTCACGATGTATGCTGGAAAAACCTTGCGGACGCAGGTTTCCTCGATCGTATTCTCTGGATGAAAGCCGCTGCAAAAATGATCCCTCAGATGAACCTTGAAAAAGTAGGAATCTATGGGGGTAGTGCGGGTGGCCAAAATGCAATGCGCGCTCTAATCGATCATGGAGACTTTTATAAAGCTGCTGCTGCTGATTGTGGCTGTCACGATAACCGTATGGATAAAGTTTGGTGGAATGAGTTATGGATGGGCTACCCCATCGATTCCTCGTATGAAAAAAGCTCTAATTTCGTTCACGCCCATAGAATGCAAGGGAAAATCTTACTTACAGTAGGTGAACTGGATCGGAATGTAGACCCTGCAAGCACGATGCAAGTTGCAGATGCCTTAATCAAAGCGAAAAAAGATTTCGAACTAATAGTAATACCGGGTGGCGGGCACGGCTCGGGGGAATCTCCGTTTGCACATCGCCGGAGACAAGAATTTTTCCTTGAACAACTTTGGGGGAAATAAAACCACACCCAACCTGCGCAGAATGACAATAATCAAATGCTTATTGCTTCCAAAAAGTAGAAGGGCCAGCGTTATATTGAACCTTCAAGTGAGGTGTTTCTATGCGCTTTTGCCCATTTCCCAACGAACCCATACAGGCTGCAAGCATTCCAGAAGTTAGCAAAGTTCGCTCAATGGGGTAAGGGGCTTTGCCGGTCATAAACAACTCTTCCGCTTTGCTCATAAGTGCAGCAGAGTAAGAAACATTTGGATTAGGTGGCAAATAAAACAAGGTTGAAAGAGGCTCAGCTTTACCCTTCAGTTTAGCTGCAAAAGTAAAATCACCCACCAGACCATTCATTAAAAGCATTGATCCTTTCAAACCATCTGCATACTCAATCCGATAAAGAACAGGAGATTTAACCATATCAGCCATCTGTTTAGTATTAGGAAGGCGATGGCTATAAGTAGGAAGCTGACTAAGAGTTTGGGAACGACTCAGGCAGGCGGAAAAAAGTTGAGGGTTCCAACCACCCTTTTCCCAAGAACCCGAATTCATCGCTTTCCAAAAAGCATCACCTTTTAATGCTTGAACTGATTTAATCCCTGTTTCTCCGCCTTTGCGTCTTTCCGCCATACATTGCATAACTTCAAGGGCATGAAAATCGTAACTATCAATTCCACCCATAGCCAACGACATGACTTCATCAAGTTCTGCATTATCTGGCATTTCAATCGAAGGCATCCGCCAAGTAACGGGAAGAGAAGAGCCAGCAAGAAAAGGGAAATTCATCTTGCGAGAAGTATCGACCATTTCCTTGGCCCAATCCCAATTCCAAGAAAGATGTTTGTCGTTAAAGATGGGTGTGGTGCTGCCATCGTTTTTAAAGACATCGACAATTTGTTTAAAGAACTCATAGCGGGGATATTTTTTCTGCCCCAGTTCGTTATCCGGATAGTTGCCATGCTCGCCAATAACAAGAATTGCATCAACCGCAAGCTTATCGGTACCACATCGTAAAGCTTCAGCAATGGAAGGGTAAATTTTAAAGTTAGACTCCTTGGCGCGGTCCTTGCTCAAATCGTTTGCAGGGGACTGATCGACATAGGCTGAAACAACATCAATGGAAGGGTAATGCCATTTTCCTTGAACCGGATAGCCAGCTAAAAAGCGCTCGCCCATATGCCAAGCATGGGTTCGAAAGCGCCATTCGGTGGTAATAATTGCCAGTTTTTTGCGTTTTGTATTTTCTGCAAAGGCAAAAGGCGATAAACCAATTCCCACAAGCATCGAGGTAAGAGCTTTTCTTCGAGTTAGCATGGCTTATTCCTTAGAGAATAAAATTTGAAGGCGAGGTTAGCTTGACCGCTTTAATGTAATCTAATCTGCCTATTCAATCAAGGAAACGAAAAAGAAAGAGATGATTTTAAGGCAGATTGCCAAACAAATATGAATTAATGTTAATAACTCGTTGACACAAAAGTATTAGTAACAGTATAATTACGATGTGAAAATAATACATTACTCAATGTATTTATAGTTGTTGAAAAAAACATTATGGGTTACTGAGATGCGAACCAAAAAAGGTTTTACCCTGATCGAACTTTTAGTTGTAATAGCAATTATTGCTATACTGATAGGCCTTTTGCTACCTGCTGTGCAAAAAGTTAGGGAAGCTGCAGCCCGCATGAAGTGCCAAAATAATCTTAAACAATTGGGATTAGCACTACACAACATTCATGGCACCTTTGGTGTTTTCCCCCCGCCGGGCGCTGGGGTTGCCAACGGTTCAGGTTGGAATTCTGTAGTCACCAACAAGGGGCCTTTTAACAACCAGACCCCCGGCTTCTTTTTGCTCTTTCCCTACATCGAACAAACCGCAGTTTATAATTTGGTAATTGCCCAAGGTGGTAATGTATCAACACCAGCGCTCTATCAAAACACGAAAATTGAAGTTCTTCGTTGCCCTAGCGATGTTAGCGCAGGGGGAAGTGTTTTTGGACACCCCTCAGGTTCCGATGCCGCCTTTGCAATTTCTAATTATGCTTGGAACTATCTTGCCCTAGGCGACCCTGCTGCCAATAGGCAAGAAGGGGTAACTAATATGCCCAGATCTTTCCCCGATGGAACTTCACAAACTATTTTCTTTGGCGAGCGCTATGCATGGTATGGAAGCGGTAATACCAATGGTAATCCTCTTTCGAGCCTTTGGTTTAATTCGGAAAACCGCTGGATGGCGCAAATGTGTAGCGCACCTTATGCTGGCGGAACAGGTTATGCACCTTGCCCTATGTTTCAAGTTAAGCCACTTATTCCTAATGCATCAAACGCCAGTGGTGGAGGCAATTCACCTCATTCCGGTGGAATCGGTGTTGTGATGGGCGATGGATCTGTTCGAAATATCGCCAGTAGTATTTCTCCTACCACTTGGTCTAATATTTGCGACCCTCGCGATGGCAATGTCCTAAGCGATTATTAATCCATACCATTTTTCCTGAAGGATTTTACCTATGGTACACTTTCCGTTTTATCGTTTATCGATTGCCGCTACTTTCGCTTGTATTCTCATTGGATGTTCAGAAGGCAAAGCCGGGCCCAAAGCCGTTGTCAAAGGAACGGTTGTTCTAGATGGCAATACACTCCCCGATGCAGAAGTTCGCTTTTTTTCCAAAGAAAACAATCCTGAATTGGGTACCGCCCAAGCAAAAACAGATGCTAAAGGAGAGTTCACGATCAAGCCAGATGCCAATAATAATAATTGGTTGAAACCAGGAAAATTTATGGTGCTTGTTTCAAAAATAGTGTCTACCAAAGCAGATGGGGCGATGGGAACACCCACAGTAAATCTAGTACCTGCTATCTATAACCTACAATTAAAGACGCCATTAATCGTAGAACTTAAAGATGGGGAAAATAAACTTCCCACCTTCGAACTAATTACCCCCAAGAAATAGCCTAGAGTATGATTAAGTTTTATCTTTTGGCTAAGCCAACTTTTACTGCTATTTAAGAAATTTAAGCTTATCACTTCACATTTGATTGGCAAAGTTACTCTCTTTTGACCAATATACAAGTATTCTAAACTAAAGGGGTTTCCGACTATGTTTCGTTACCTAAGTGCCTTCATTGGAATTTTGATTTTAACCACAACGACTTTCGCAAGTGACTTGCGCATTTTCTTTGTCGATGTTGAATGTGGCGCAGCCACACTTATCATCACACCGGCAGGGGAATCGCTCCTAATTGATTGTGGAAACCCGGGTAAACGAGATGCTGAACGCATTTTCAAAGTCGCAACCGAGCAAGGAAAAATAAAAGCAATCGATCATCTTTTTATTACGCATTGGCATTTGGATCATTACGGCGGAGCAGAACGCCTTCGCTCACTGATGCCAATCCATCATTTCTGGGACCGAGGGATTCCAGAAACTTTGCCTGAAGATGCCAAGAATTTTCCCATTCTAATTCAAGCATACAAAGCAGCGGGCGGGGCTAAATCAACCACTTTAAAAGCTGGAGACCAAGTTCCACTTAAACAGCTAAAAGGATCTCCTAAGGTTCAGTTGCTTTGCTTAAGTGCAAGTGGAAAGGTACTTGAAGACAAACCCGGAGCTCCTGAAAACCTTATTGCTAAGCTGCATCAACCTCGACCGGAAGATCCCTCAGATAATGCAAAGAGCCTTGGGTTTTTATTACAATTCGGAGATTGGAAGTTTCTTAACCTAGGTGACCTTACTTGGAACATTGAATATAAACTGGTACACCCGAGTGATAAAATTGGGAAGATCGATGTTTATCAATCAACGCACCATGGGCTAGAGATAAGTAATAATCCGGTGGTAATTAATACGGTAGAACCAAGAGTTGCGATTTTTAATAATGGCGCAAAGAAAGGTTGCCATCCTCAGGTGACGGGGGCACTAAGGCGAGTATCTGGGTTAGAGGCAATATTTCAGCTGCATAGAAATGTGAACGCAGGGCCTGGTGAAAATACCGACCCTACATTTATTGCCAACGAGAGCGAGCAATGCGAATCCTTGCCGGTGATTCTTACCGTTGCAAAGAATGCAAAATCTTATGAAGTTCAGGCCGGAAAGAACAAAGCCAAGCAATTTAAAACACGCTAAGGGTAGAGTTCAATTAAAACCAATGGTTAAAAATGAAGCTAAAGACCCGATATTCGGGTCTTTAGCTTTTTATCTACCATGCGTAAGTCATGCAAAAACTGGTACAAAGCACTTGTTTTGGTTCTCAGGATGCTAGTTTTAAGCATTTTAAGGTAAGAAAGCGGGCTTGAACTATTATAAATTGATGAGAACCGTAATAAAGCGAGGCACTTCGGGTTATAATGAATTAGTACACTCCCACGCTTATTTGGATTTTAGTGAAATGGAAAACCCACCCGAAAAATTTAATGGCTTCATCATCGCCAAAGATGGCTACAAACCTATGATTGTTTCGGGCGAAGCATTAAAAAAATTAGCAAAGAAGCGGAAACTGCTCGGCGATGACCTAGTGTTTTGTGATTATCAAAAAGTGTGGAAGAAAGCTCGGTATGTGAAAGGGTTGCGTACTTTTTTCGCCAAGCGTGAAACTAATTATAAGGGTGAACTTGCAGACCTCGAAACTTACAGTGAACCTCAAGACTTTGATGTGATTGCTGCAATTGAACAAGAAAACCTTACCAATGTTGGGGTTGGGCAATTTAACAATAATACCAATGTTTTGAATTCTACTTTTTCACATCACGAAATATATCACGATTCTCATCCCAATATTGAATTAGAATCCATGCACGATGCGATTGAATATCTGCGCGATAACTCACCTGATATCAATGATGAAACCGCATGGATGTTTTATGCGAAATATTCGATTTATTTTTTAATTCTTTCAGGGTTTGGCTTACTAACCTATATTATTTTCTTCCTTCGCTCCGCAATCGAAGGGCAATTTCATTAACTACGATCAGAAGACCCAACCACTAAGCCTTAAAATTAATGCTTGGAAATCTAGCTATTGTCTCTAAGATTACCTTTTTGGTAAAGTTAGTATAGTAAGAGGCTAGAACAACCTAGTTGGCGGATTAGAATGACGCAAATTCCTTGGAACGAACAACAATTAAATGAAGCAATGGCTTCTCTAATAAATGCAACACCACAAGAAATCTTGCGTTATGCGGTAAAGCATTTTTTTCCCAAACTGACGATGGCAACAGCGTTTGGCGCAGAAGGTTGCTGCATTATTCATATGCTAGCAGAAATCGAACCAAAGGTCCGAGTCTTTAATCTTGAAACAGGCTATCAGTTTCAGGAAACGCTGGACCTCCGTGAACGGATTAAAACACGGTATGGCATTGAAGTTGAATACATTCACCCCGAAAAAACAGTCGCAGAATATGAATCGGATCACGGCGGCCCTATGTATCGCATTCGACCCGATCAATGCTGTTACGATCGCAAAGTACTTCCTTTGCGTAAAGCAGTGGCGGGTTACGATGCTTGGCTAAGTGCAATCAGATCCGACCAAACCAACCACCGGGCCAACGCTGGATTGATTCAGTGGGACGCTAAGTTTGAAATGGTGAAAATTAATCCCCTGTTAAATTGGAATAAGAAAGATGTCTGGGATTTTGTCATTAAAAACGAGGTTCCTTACAATCCACTTCACGATCAGAATTACCCCAGCATTGGCTGCTGGCCTTGTACTCAGGCTATTAAAGAAGGCGATGATGAACGCAGCGGTCGCTGGGTTGGTTCCACCAAGAAAGAATGTGGCTTGCATGTGATTGAACATCAGGGTGGAAGTGGTATTTAATATTTCTTTTTTGAGGAATTATTTAGTAATGCGACTATCTGCCAAAGCTGATTATGCCTGCCTTGCAATGATAGAATTAGCAGCAACGAGGGAAACTGCAGCACCGACCCGAATTAAGTGGATTGCAGATACGCATAAGATTCCCCAGCGATTCCTAGTTCAAATATTATTGCAGCTAAAAACAGCGGGTCTTGTAAAAAGCGTACGAGGTGCGTCAGGGGGTTATAATCTTGCCCGTAAACCGGAAGACATCAGCCTTGCGGAGGTAATTCGTGCAGTCGATGATAGGGCCCTTGCAAGTCCTGATAGCAGCAACTTTCAGAATTCTTCTGCCATCGTTTTAGCCTTGGAAACAACTTGGAAGCAAGTTCATAAAGAAGAACTTCGCATATTAGAAGATTTATCTTTAGCAGAAATACTGCGTAGGGCAAATGCAGATAAAATTCTAAGTTATCAAATATAAAGGTTTGCGTTTTTTAAAATCTTTTTCGTGAAGTGGAAGATGCCCCAGATTCGCCTTAATGTTTAGTATTCTGGTATTTCAGGGTACAAATCTAAAGCTTTTCGTAATTGCATAAAAGAATCTACAAGCCTCGAATCGAACTGTAAACCTTTGACCCGCCTAATTTCCTGAAACGCTGCATCCATTGACATTCCTTTGCGATAAGGTCGATCTGAAACCATAGCATCGAGTGAATCTGCAATAGCAACAACACGGGCAACCAGCGGGATTTTTTCGCCCTTAAGCCCATCTGGATAGCCTTTCCCATCCCAGCGCTCGTGATGCGACCTAACTATAGGAACAATATCTTTCAAGTCGGGTACTAAAGAAATAATGTCGGCACCCTTGGTGGTATGCAGTTTCATAACCTCTGCTTCTTCAGGTGTAAGCTTACTAGGCTTACGCAAAATTGCATCGTCGATGCCAATTTTTCCTATGTCGTGAAGGGGGGTACCTATGCGAATTTTTTCAATGTCTTCTTCACTAATCCGTGCTTCTTTTGCAAGTAACAATGCAATTGCAGTAACTCGATTGGTGTGCCCGCCTGTGTAAACATCTCTAAGTTCGACAGCCTGAGCAAGTATGGTGACAGTGTTCAAAAATAGATTGCGCTGCTTCTCTAATAACAAGGCACATTCTATACCAGAGGATACTTGTGCTGCAATTGCATCAGCAAGTTTCAAATCTTGCTTGGTAAACGGTGCTTGTAAGAATCCTCGGTCGAGATGAAGAATGCCTAATCTTCTGCGTGGTGTTCGCAATAAAATGCACATTACGGAAGCCATAGCACCTTCAGCGAAACTGCTTTTAGAATCAAGAATTTCTTTTTCGTTAGAATTTTTATAAAGGATTGATTCACCTTGGCCCAAACACTGAACAGCCAGAGATTGACTGTAGGGAACCCTACTATTAATTTGCTTGCCTGAAACAATCGATGTATCGATAGCTTTTAGTTCTAGCTTATTGGTATCGGGGACTAATAAGGCAATAGCACCGCGTTGGGCATCTAAAACCGCGACGGTATCTGCGAGGATTTTTAAGAGCAGAACATCTTGTTTTTCAACATGGGAAAGGTAATGACCCGCTTGAAGAAGTGCGAAAAAATTCTCTCCTACTTTGGGCGCACGAGCACCCAACTCGCTAAAGCTTTTTAGCGAATCTTCAAAAGATGCACTATGTAGTGATTGCACCTCAAAATCCTGAGTCATTAACTCTTTCGGTGCTTCAGGAATAAAAGTATTAGGAATTGAGTCGGTTGCAGGCCCAAAAAGAATAGATTCAACAACAAAAGCAATTTCTCCAACCTGAACAATATCTTTAATAGTAATGAATTGTTTGCCTGAAATTAATTTTACTTGGTTAACGAATGTACCATTTGTACTTCCCAGATCCAGAACGGACCAACCTTTTTCGTTGGTTTCAAATTCGGCATGATGCCTGCTAACAGAATTATCATCGATTGAAATTTCAAGAGACTTTCCCCTACCCACAGTAGACTTAGAGGAAATTTCCCAAACTTTTCCACTCCAGTTAGAATTGATACCCCGGAGTATCAATTTGGAAGAAATGAACATAAAATGTCTTACCCTTTTAGCGATTGAACCCTAGGGAATTAAAAGAATTTTACCCGTAAGAGACCCGACCTTGCCCAGAGTATTTTCTTCAAGCAACTTATGTGCATTCTTGGCATTAGAAAGAGGGAAAGTAGCCCCAATATGGGAGTTTAACTTTCCAGATGCAAGCCAAGCATTAATATCGTTAGCACAGCGCCTTTGTTCATCAGGGGTGGCATTGAACATAGCAAAGCCGGTAAGGGAAAGGCCCTTGATATAAAAAGGGCCTACGGGAAAAATTGGCTGAGCAGTCCTGCCGGCCATAATAATAATTCTACCACGCAGTGCCATCAAATCGACTATTTTTAAAAAATCTGGCTCTCTTTGCGTTTCAAACCAAACCTGCACACCTTGGTTAGAGGTGAATTCCTTCACCCCTTTAGAAATATCATCTGAATGGTAGTTAAGCACTAAATCAGCGCCCCAACTATAACAAACATCCGCTTTTTCTTTGGAACCAACCGTAGTAACAACCTTAGCTCCAATGGCTTTCGCCATCTGCACGACCATACTGCCTACGCCACCTGTACCACCATTTACAAATACAGTTTCACCAGCTTTTAAATTGACATTCCGAAACAACCCAAGATGAGCAGTGATTCCAACTAAAGCAGTTGCTGCAAGCTGGGAATCCTCGACACCCTCTGGCGAGGGATAAACATAATCGTCACGAACAGCAATAAATTCAGAACAGGTGCCTTGTCTACCTAACAACCCTTGGTTAGAACCCCAAACACGGTCACCGACTTTAAAGCGAGAACAATTTTCTCCAACTTGTTCTACCACGCCAGCAAAGTCGCAGCCCGAAATAAAGGGCTTAGGTAAATTCATTGCGACAGTGCCTGCACGGATATAAATATCGATGGGGTTAAGAGAGATGCATTTAACTCGAACTAGATATTCACCAATTCCAAGCTTGGGCAAAGGAAGAGAACCAAAGATAATTTCATCAATGGAGCCAGTTTTTTCTATGAATGCTGCTTTCATTATTAATCTCGCATATTAAGGTTACAACTATTCTATTGAACCACCTAGGCATAAGAAACCAGCGAGGAAGAAAGCTTGATAAAGATTTTAATTATAGGCGCCAGGAAGTAAGCCATTCTCGAGTAATTCGTACCAGTGCGTTACTTCTTCAGTTCTTGATTTAGGTGTAGAATTTCGTAAAAATTCTGGTGGATTTTTCATATTTGCATAAGAACATAACTGCCAATATGCCAATTCACGAATCCATTTATTTTCTTGAAGGAGGTAGTCAAATAACTCGTTGTAAATAAGTTTAGTGGGATTAATTGGCATCTTAGCTAACAAGCGCAAAATAAGTATAGATTGTGTAGAATCAAATCCAGTATCAATTAAAAAACCTGAATTTAAAATAGGGTTAAAGAGCAAGATAAAACGCTCGGGCTCAGATCGAAGCCAAAGAAATAAAGCACGGGCAGCAGACTGTCGCATTATTGCCATCAAAGGCAAATCATTTCTTAGTAAAGTAAGTAATTTTTCCCCATCGCCCAGTGCTGCCAGCGCCATACATCCAACATAACGCCTAGCATCGTTACTATTAACAGCGTTAATATAGGCAAAGATTGCTTGAGTAGGATCAATGCCTGGTTTAAGAACCAAAAGTAACTCACTCAGCGAAGCGTTCAGGTTAGCTTGGTTAGGAATATTTTTAAATAGTGCAAAGTCTGAAGAAAGAAGCAGGTTCGTTTCCTTAGAAGTAATTTTTTTAACTTCTCCCTTAGAATCAATTAGTACAGCAGAGCCCGCAAGTAATTGAGGAAGGGGCTTTTCTTTTCCTGCCACATAAATGTGGCAAGTTCCCTGAAGCACTCCGAAATAAAATTTCTGTTCAAATACTTCAAAAGCGACTTCTGAATTTCTCCCCAAACTTATTTCAAAAGCTTGGTTGATGTTCCAATCTCGCAAAATAAATTTATTCGCTGCGATGTTATTAATCACACACTTTCCCTGCTTGATTGCAAAATCACATTTAATTTCAGGGTTAGCAAAGAATTTAAAATGTGCAGGGAAATGTAACGGCTCTGCAAATGACATCCGATTTTCACCTAAAACTTTCATCTGAATCCCTTGTGCAATTTCACATTCAACTTCACAACCAGGCAGACATAGATATTCCGTTAAGCTTACTAATGCCCTAACTCCAACAACTTGATTAAAAGGTGCTTTTCCATCAGTGCGTGAAAACAATAAAGTTTTATCCCGCAGTGAATCGGGGATATATGCAATTTCTAAAACCTTTATACTATCTGCTTGATTAATTACTTTTAAAACTTTAGGTTCAACTTTTGTAATTGGATTTAGCAAAGGTGTAGCAACTGCTTTTTCGTTTTTAAATGCCTCGGGGCTTTCTGATTTCGTTTCCTTTGGAATAGCGACCGCATCTAGATTTTTCTTATCTGTAATTAGAATAAAGGGAATTACCTCAACTTCTTTTAAGTTTTTAGCAAATTCTTCCTTCACGGGTTCCGCAAAAAAACACATTAATAAAACACCAAATCCTATCATTAATAGAGAACCACTTAATAGCATAGCTAGATTTTTACTGACAACTGGAATGGGTTCCACCGCTTGTTTTTTTCGAGCTGAAACTTTTTGTTGAAGAGCTGGTGGTGGTGTTTGCGTTGCACCAAAATCTTTACCTAAGGCGTAATTTCTTAGATACGATTGTGGCAGTATTTCTTGCTTTACTTTTCCTGTGATTACCTGATGGCAGGTTGCAAGGTGAGCCAAAAAACAGTCATCCCCTTCTAACAAAATCTCGATTTCCCGAAGTTCATCTGCCTTGCTATTACCTTCCAAATAATTCGCAATCTTAATATCGCTGGGCCATTTTTGTACCTCAATAGACGAATAATGTACCTTAGGATTTTTAAGAACATTTATTAATCGTTCCAACTTCTTCGTTGCTTCAGGATCTTCCTTTAACATCAAAACCATTTGGTGCGTTTGCGAGGTATCAAGTTGATCGTCTAGGTAATCGAGGAAGAATTTCATATTCATACGCATAAAATTTTCGCCTAGCTGAATAAGGGAAGAATATACAATCTAGTAGTGGTGCTAGTTCGCTAACTTCGTAACAAACTTTTCGAAAAAATAATTTTTAAAACTGATAGGAGTTACGCAGTTGGAACTAAATCGCCCCTATTCGAGTGGAATTTGGGAAAGACAGGATGATCAGAAAAAGATGAAAACTGCCTAAACAACCAAATTATGGGAACTGCGTAAGTCCTAACTGATGTTGCATCTGAAGGCAAATAAGCTAAGAACCCTAATCTTAGGTTAAGGTATAAAGGAAATCGTTGTGGGAACACTGATGACAAAGAATAGGGTAATTTTATTCGTTGTGCTAATAGGGGCATTCTGGGGCGACCGCAACCTTGCCTATGCTAACTTACTTTGTACTCAATCCACTTTCGACCTTGGTTTAGTGCACGCAGGAAAACCCTGCAGTCACTCTTTCTCCATCAAAAACTTAGGAAAAGAAGTTATTCAAATTCTTGAAGCACGGCCAAGTTGTGGCTGCATCCATAAGCCAATCATAAAATCTACCCTTTTACCTAATGAATCGTTCTCTCTAGCGATTGAGATTCATACCCTCACCAAACCCCCTGGACAGCATAGCTTTGCCATCACGCTTCATTATCTCGAAGCGAATCAAGCTAAAGAGTTGATCCTAACAGTTAAGGCAGATATCAAAGTGGAGGTAGAAATCACACCAGCAGCTTCCGTTATTTATACGGATCGAGATCACACACACACCCTAACCATTAAAGATACCCGTGCGAAGCCTCTAAAGATAATCGCAGCAGAAACTTCTAATCCAAATATTGATGTTCAAGTAAGCGAACCAACTATAAATACCAACAACGAGTCTGTTCAACTAATTACACTCCATATAAAAGATAGCTTAAATGTTAATAAGCACGAACTTTGGGTTGTTCTAACTTCTGATGACCCTACATATAGGGAAATGAAGGTGCCCCTTACGGTGATCAAACGAGATGGCAAACAAACAACGGCATCTCCGGGGAAACTATTTTTGGATAGTAATTTGGGGACACCCATTGCTGCAAAAATAATCCGGTTAACAAAATCGGGGCCTGATGCGGTTATGGTGCAAAAAGTAGAAACTTCACACCCTGCTTTTCAATGCACATGGGCAAATGGCCCTGGGGAAAGTGCAACCCTTCGAGTCCTGATGGATGAAAAATTGCTTCTTAAGGGTGAAACAAATACTATCTTGACGGTTTATTTCAAAGATGCGAAAGAGCAAAAAGTTCAGATTCCCATCTTTATGCTGATTAAATAAACTTTAGCCCACGATGATATTTACTAATTTTCCTGCTACTACAATCAGTTTTTTAATCTGCTTGCCTGCGATGGAATCGATAACTTTTGGGTCGTTAAGTGCAAGTTCTTGTAAATCTTTTTCGGCAAGTCCGACAGGCACGCTTAATCGTTGTCGGATTTTGCCATTAACCTGAACGGGGATTTCGACAGAATCTTGTTTTAGTAAATCTGGGTTGTAGGTGGGCCATTTTTCATAAGCGAGGGAATTGGGTTCACCGAGGGTTTGCCAAACCTCTTCTGCAAGGTGAGGTGCAAATGGTGCCAGCAGTAAAATAAAAGTTTTAAGTGCGCTCTTAGGTTTAACTTCGATTGGGGTTAAGAAGTTGGTAAATTCCATCATTGCAGAAATAGCGGTATTGAAACGATAATGCTCGAGGTCATCAGAAACGCGCTTGATAGTATGATGCAACATACGCAATGTTTCTGGGTTGGGTTCAACATCTTTAACGGAATCAAGCAATTGATTTGATTCAAAACGGTCGTCAATAATCATGCGCCAAACACGGGCTAAAAAGCGATAAACGCCTTCCACGCCATTCATACTCCAAGGTTTCGTAGCTTCAAGGGGCCCCATAAACATTTCATAAAGGCGCAAACTATCGGCACCATACTCGTCGATAACCTGATCTGGGTTGATGACATTACCTCTGCTTTTAGACATTTTAGAGGCACGCGCATCGACACGAATTTCGGTGTTATCTTTAAGGACAAAAGATTCGCCTTTCTTTTCTACTAAAGAATCATCAAGCTTAACGAAATCAACTGCGAAACCAGTTTTCTTTTCTGAAGCATTTAAGCCATCAAAACTAACCAGAGTTTGAGAAATAAACTGGCCATCTTTTTTGAATCCGGTGTATTCAACCTCGCCCAGAATCATTCCTTGATTAATCAGTTTTTGGAAAGGTTCTTTGCAAAAAAGATAACCTCGGTCAAGGAGTAACTTATGCCAGAATCTGGAATACAAAAGATGAAGAACAGCGTGTTCTGCACCGCCTATGTAAAGGTCAACAGGCAGCCAAGCCTTAAGCAAATCAGGGTTACAAAAAGCGTTGGGATTTTTAGGATCGATGAAACGCAGAAAATACCAGCAAGAGCCTGCCCACTGAGGCATGGTGTTGGTTTCGCGGATAAAATGCTTGCCATTGCGATTTACTTTGAGCCATTGCGTTGCTTTACCCAAAGGGGGTTCGGGCTTACCGGAAGGTTTAAAATCTTCAAGTTGTGGAAGTTCTAAAGGGAGGTCAGAAATTTCGACGGGCTCAATTCTTCCTAAAGGTTTGCCTTGTGCATCAACTTCGTGAAGCAGAGGAAAAGGTTCGCCCCAATAGCGCTGCCTACTAAAAAGCCAATCGCGCAATTTATAATTAACCTTTTTGGTACCTTGTTTATTTGCTTCAAGTAGGGCAATGATTTTTTGTTTGAATGCTTCAGATTCAATACCATCAAATTCACCGGAGTTGCAAACAAGACCCTCGTCCGTGTAAGGCTGGGTGAAATTATCGAGAGAACTTTTAGTTTTTTCGAGCCACGCCTCCGGGGGCTTTACGACTGCAATAATAGAAAGTTGATATTGTTTAGCGAATTCAAAATCGCGGATGTCGTGGGCAGGCACCGCCATAATCGCCCCTGTGCCATACCCCGCTAGCACATAATCTGCAATCCAAATAGGAATAAGTTGGAGGTTTACGGGATTGATAGCAAAGGCACCAGTGAAGACACCGGTTTTTTTCTTGGCAAGTTCCGTTCGCTCGAAATCGCTTTTACGAGAAGCCCCGGCTTGATAGTTTTCCACTGCTTGTTTTTGTGCGGGTGTGGTTATCTCTGCAACAATCGTATGTTCAGGCGAAATAACCATATAAGTTGCGCCAAACAGGGTGTCGGGCCTAGTGGTAAACACCTTAATAACTTTAGAAGATCCATCGAGATTGAATTCGACTTCAGCGCCTTCGCTTTTTCCTATCCAGTTCCGCTGCATATCTTTGATACTTTCAGACCAATCAAGATCAACTAAATCTGTTAATAATCTTTCAGCGTAAGAGGTGATCCGAAGCATCCATTGCTTGAGCGGGGTTCGTATGACAGGGTGGTTACCTCGCTCGCTTTTTCCATCGATTACTTCTTCATTTGCAAGTACAGTTCCCAAAGCTTCACACCAATTGACAGGGACTTCGGCTTGGTAAGCCAGGCGCTGTGAATTTTGATAAGTATGAATAGCAAGTTCGCCTTTAGAACTAACCTCAAGAGGAATGGGGAGTTCTGCAATAGGCCTGCCTTTTTGCAAAGCAGCATCGTACCAAGTGTCAAAGAGTAAGAGGAAAATCCACTGCGTCCAGCGGTAGTAAGCAGGATCGGTGGTATCGACTTCGCGGTCCCAGTCGTAGCTAAAGCCAAGGGCTTGGATCTGCCTACGAAAGTTGTTGATATTTTTTTCGGTGGTGATTCGGGGATGGGTTCCCGTTTCGATTGCGTATTGTTCTGCTGGAAGGCCGAAGGCATCCCATCCCATAGGGTGTAGCACCGAGAAGCCACGCATTCTTTTATAACGAGCAAGGATATCGGTTGCGGTGTAACCTTCGGGGTGGCCAACATGAAGGCCAGCGCCACTCGGGTAGGGAAACATATCAAGGATGTAATACTTAGGCCCGATTGGTTTTTCTAGGGTTTGAAAAGTTTTATTATTAAGCCAATAGGTTTGCCATTTGGGTTCAATAATCCGCGGGTTATAGCTTGGCATAATTTACAAATCTTCAAGGTTAAAGTTGTCTTGCGGATAGCAAGCAATGTTAAGTGATATCTTATAGCTAATTGGTTTGCAACAAAGGGCCGCCTGGTTAAATCCCTAATAAGCGTAATGGTGCTAACTTACTTGCCCTTTCGCTTTGACTTTCGCAACTTTTTGATAACAGTAGCGGTGGGGATTCGGCATGCAGTTGTTTAATGAAATAGAAGGATAATAAAAGGAAGATAACCAAAGCCCACCGACTGCGTTCGGTGGGAATTCTTCTGTGAATAGAAGATAAAGAAATACAGTCCCAGCGCTACTGTTATCAATCAAGAGGTCGCTGGGCTTTGGGGGCTTCATATAATGCGAGATTTCGGAAGAAAACAGCAGAAACAAGCCGCCCCCAGCGGCTATTGTTAGCAATCAAGAGGTCGCTGCCCCGAATTTAGAGGTGCAATTTAACATTTCTAATGCTTCTTTAAGAATTTTCTTTAATTATATTCATTGCTTATGTACGATATACATACACCATTCTTTTTTTTCGATTTTTTTTAAGGATTATTACTATGTCTTCATTTAGCCTAAAAAGCTATTCGCAAAGAGGAAAAGCTACCGGCTTTACTCTGATCGAATTGCTGGTTGTGATTGCAATCATTGCAATCTTGATTGGTTTATTGCTTCCCGCGGTGCAAAAAGTTCGAGAAGCCGCTGCTCGTGCTACTTGTAGCAATAATATTAAACAGTGGTCGCTTGCACTTCATAATTATCATGGGACTTTTGGCAGTTTTATGCCTGCAGCCAAAGATATACCACGCATATCGTGGCCTATTACCCTATGGCCCTATGTAGAAATGGAAAATGCAGCAAAACAATATAATTATACATTAGGTTTTTGGCAGCCAAACAATACCATCCAAAATACTCATAATGGGATTTGTTCAACTTCATCCAAAATTTATGTATGTGGTTCAAATGGTGCCCCTCCAATATGGCAAGGTGATACCTATTTCCGCGCTCGTGGGAACTATGCGATTAACTGGGGAAATGTGCGTATGCCGGTTTTAGGCGCAGCACCCACCGCGTGGTCTCCTTGGGGCTTTACGGATTTTGCAACCCGTACCCTCCCTCGAATTACCAAGCTGACTCATATAACTGATGGCTCATCTAATACCCTCGCATTTTCTGAAGTTCTTATGCACGATGATATTGCTGCTCCCGATTTTCGTGGCGATTTTATTAATGATGACAATGGGTGTGGCAGGTTTATGACTATTGATACGCCCAACAGTGGAATCGATGATATAGGAGGTTGGTGCAGGAATGACCCAGCGAAAGGTCTACCTTGTACTGCAAATGGGAATCACAAACTAGCAGCCCGCAGCAAACACACGGGTGGGGTCAATGCTGGTTTTTGCGATGGTTCCATCCGTTTTATTGCGAACTCGATCCCACTTTTAACCTGGCAGGCTATAAGCAGTATGAATGGTTCCGAAGTATTTGATCCCAACTATTAACTTAATAGGCAAACTATGAAACGAATTTCGCTTTTCCTTTTTTTACTCCTTTTTACATCTGCGTGTGAAAGCGGGCCTAAAATATTTCCCGTTGCAGGCGCGGTTACACTCGATGGAAACCCCGTAGGTGGTAAAGATGATGCGGTAATTCGCTTTGAAACCACGGGTGCGACAGGAAATAGTTCCGAAAGTTTTATTAATAACGGTCAGTATTTAGCCAAGCTAACCGAAGGGAATTATAAAGTTTCTGTCACTTGGAACAAAAAAACAGGGAAGACACTTAAAAGCAAAGTTGCAGGCCCAGGCCAAGAATCAGAAGAAGTCATCCAGATAATTCCAGTGAAGTATGGTTCTGAATCAGCCCTTAAAGTTGATATTAAAGCCAATAGCTTGCGCCACGATTTTCAATTAAAAAGTAAGTAATCTTTGCAAGTTTCTAATGATCCTTGCAAAGTTTTAAAATATGTTGAAGCATATCACGAACCGAGATCATCGCAATGGGTTTGCCATCTTTTAAAACAGGCAAATGCCTATAACCCCCGTTATCCATTTTATGCAATACAAAGGCAAGCCGATCGTTTGACCGAACGGTTTCGGGGTCTGCAGTCATATAGTCTGAAATAGGTCGATCAGGATATTCGTTAGGGTCGTCAAGAACGCGGTTGAGTAAATCTCTTTCACTAAAAATACCAAGCATTTTATTAGAACTATCGACGACAAGAAGGGCGCCAATATTTTGGTCGAGCATAATATCAAGCGCTTGAGAAACGGTGGTAGATTCGTGAAGGCAAATAGGGGTAGGCGCTTTAAGAACGCCAACGGGGTCTTCCATTAAGCTGCGTTCGACCCGGTCTTGAGGCGCAGGAACATCAAAATTAGAAAGATCAAGCTTGCAATTAATGCAGGAATCATTTCCAGGGTAGTTGCCGTGATTACAATGCGGGCAGATCATAAATTATTCCACAAAAAAGGGATCAGCGCCTTCAAGGTCAAGCTTAAAATTAGAAGTTCCACGGTAATACGAATGGTGATGAGTAGGTTTTTCGATCGAACGAAAGACGCCAATACATTCGGGAAAATCAGGGTTTTCGAGTGAAGCCAACATTTGGCAAGGATAAGGATTAGGAGAAGACTCATTATGAATCGAGGCGTGGTTGTTACTGTTGTTTGGTGGTGCCAACGAGATTGAAGCATCTTCGAACTTTAAGCCATTGCGATTCTGCACGCCATAAACCAATGGTTTGTTATGTTCGAGGTAAATTAAATGTTCAGGTCGGTCGTGTTGACCCGCAAGGTTATCGAAGACAAGATCGTTATAAACTTTGCAGTTTTGTAAAATTTCGATAAAAGCAAAACCTCGGTGTAATGCAGCGCGATTTAAAACCATTCCTAGGTGATCGACATCTACATCTAGGGATCTAGCGACGAAAGTTGCCCCCGAAGCAATAGCCATAGCACAAGGGTGCCAAACGGCATCGGAAGTGCCTTCAGGTGAAGTAGCGGTAAGAGTACCAAGGCGAGTGGTAGCACTTTCTTGGCCACGCGAAAGCCCTCTAATTTCGTTATTAATGAATAGCACCTTGACATCGACATTGCGTCTAGCGGCGTGAAGGAGATGGTGTGTAGCAGGCCCAAAGCCTTCGCCGTCGCCTAAAATAAGCCAGACAGTAAGTTCGGGCCGAGCGATTTTAAGGCCCATAGCAGCGCAAACCCCCCCACCGTGCAGACCACGAAAACCGTAAGTATTAAGGTAGTTAGGCATTCGAGAAGCACAACCTATGCCAGATAGGAAAACTTGCTGTTCTCTTGGGATTGGTAATTCTGATAGCACTTTTTTAACTTGAGCCAAAATAGCGAAGTCGCCACACCCCGGGCACCAGCGCACTTCTTGATCTGAAGCAAAACCAATTGAATTGTTATTGTTACTCAAGTAGGTTCACCTTTTGCAAGTTGTAAAATTGTTTCTTCTACTTGATCAATAACGAAATTAAGGCCATCTTGTCGGGTAAGGCTAAAGCCATCGAACTCGAATTTTTCTTTAAGCATAGCAAAGAGCCTGCCTGAATTTAATTCTGCGACCAAAGTTTTACTAGATGAGTTAAGAATTTGGGCCATATTTTTAGGGAGTGGATTGAGCCAGCGAAGTTGGGCGAATGCAACTTTGACCCCTTTTTTTCTGGCCCTTTTACAAGCCGATTCTAACACACTTCTTGTTCCTCCCCAACCTAGCACCAACACCTCGACATTTCCGGGAACATCCACCGCTAGAAACCCTAAATATTCTGCTATCCTTTGCATTCTTGCTGCCCGGTGACGATTCATTGCCTGATGATCTTGAGGCAAAAAACTTACCTGCGGGCTGTTAAGTTTCCTCTCGTTTCCCCCTAGGCGATGTTCCTTGCCTGGGGTCCCAGGCGTTATCCAAGGCCGTGCTAGGTGGTCATCGCATTCGTAAGGCCCAGAAGGCGAGTCAGAGGCAAAGTGTGGGAATTCAAATTCCTTAAGTAATGAAGTATCGGGGATTTGCCAAGTTTGGGAAGCCCTTGCATTTAACCCATCGTGCAAAATACAAACAGGCGCTAGAAACCTTAATGCGATTCGAGCAGCAAGCAAAGTTGTTTCAAAACAATCAGCAGGCGATTCGGGCGCAAGTACCACAAGGGGCGCTTCGCCATTTCTTCCCATCACCGCCATTCCTAAATCAGATTGAGCTAAACGCTGAGGCAAGCCAATAGAGATTCCCGCCCGCTGATATTCTAAAATAAGCAAAGGCAGTTCGGCTGCTGTTGCAAGGCTAACGATTTCAGATTGATGAGGGAAACCAATACCAGAAACAGCGGTACACCCAAGCCCCCCGCCATAAGAAACGCCCAAGGCGGTGGAAGCGGCTGCCAACTCATCATCTGCAAGTAAAAAGGAAAAGCCCGCGCTCGTTGCTTGGGCAGCAAGGGAACTTATTTCGTGTGAAGGGGGCCTGGAAGTCGAGGCAAGTAAAACCGTTCTGCTGGTTTTACTTGCAATGTGTTGGAGAGCAAGAACGGTGGCTTCGTTACCACTTATCATTCGAATTTTTTTTCCTTTTGCATTGAATGCATTGGCAAAATGGCTCACGGGCATTTGAGGAAACACCGAGGCAGTTTCTGCATAGGTGAAGCCTGCTTTAAATGCTTTTTGCGACGCTTCCAAAATAGATGGATTGATCGAAAACTTTTGCTTTAACCAGCGTAACACGGGCTCGATTGGAATCGAATAATACCAAAGCACCATTCCCAAAGCGAACAGATTCTTGCACCTATCCACTTCACGAAATGATAACAGTGCTCCTTTATCCCCTACTCGTGAATGATTGATCGCTCGGTTGGTTAACTGCGCCATCGGAACTGACAAGGTACGGTGAAAAAGTTGATTCTTTCCGACAAGAGGATTTTCTTGATAACCAGCGCAGATAAGTTCATCGTTGCCGAAGGAATCGGAGTTTGCAAGCAAGATGCCATCTTTTTCTAAGCAGCTTTCGTGTAACTTTAAACCTGCGGGGTTCATCGCAAGTAAAAAACTAGTGCGATCTTCCATCGCTTCATTTAAAGGGCCAAAGTAAATACTTGAAGTATAAACCCCTGCTAAGGTATTGGCAGGCGAGCGAATTTCAGCAGGGTATTCTGGTACTATAAAAATTTGATAACCTTGCGATCCCGCTGCTATTGCAAATAAATGCGAGAGCATTGCCATTCCATCGTGCGCATCTCCCGTCAATCGAATGGCATGTGGCAAAGGCAACGAAGAAGCTAAAGGGGCGGTTTTCTGGTCTGGTTCTTTTTCTGCCATCGGGGTTTGCTTCTTTTTATTTAAGCACCTTCCGCACAGGGGGGGTATTGCATTGGGTCCGGTGGTAAATTCAGCACCACCGTTGGAAAATGTTCTGCTAAATAGTGCACTATCCTTTTTACCGATAATATTCCCGTTGGCTTGCCATAACTATCTAACACGGGCAAGTGTCTGTACCCACCTTCTTGCATTTTCCATATCGCTGTGCTTATTGAATCTGAAGGCGATATCACGACAGGGTTTGGCGTCATCACCTGATCGATTGGGGTTTCGAGGGGAAGCCTTCTAGCAAGGACTCTGCGCATTAAATCTCGTTCTGTAAATAGGCCAAGCAGATGATCTTTTTTGCAAATTAAGATACAGCCTATTTTTTTCTCCCTCATTAAACTTATCGCATCACTTACCGTTGCGTTTGTTGCTAAACGATAATCTTCGGTAGGCTTTAACCTAACCACACTTTCTACTTTAAGGTTTCGAGCTAATTCCATTGGGCCTCTCGTTTGCAGTAAGACAAAACCTCATTTTCTGAAAAACTCGACTTATAAATCCATTTTATGTAGAAAGTTATAAAATATAATGTTATGCTCATTAATGTAGGAAGTCTAAGGATACTCTTCTTGCTATATTATTGAAAATATGAGTTTTGTTAATTTAATGAGAAAAATAGAATTTTAACCCTCCCATTTTATTCAGGAAATTAGGTTATGTCATCTCACTCTTCTGCCCATTCCAATGCTGAAACTATTAGGACCATTGCTTTCATTGATGAATCTGCTTTATTAGCAGCAGCTAGGGCTTGTAATCGCAGTCTCGATTGGTTAGCTATTCGCACCTTCCTTATCGAAGAATCTCTTGGCCGTTTTGGCGAATCAGTGGTTTATGTAGGCTTACCACCTTCTAGTCACGCAGAATATCAGGAACAACGAACCAAAAAACTTCGCTTTTGTCATTGGCTTAAAACTCACGGGTTTATGGTTATGACTCGCGATGGCGCTCCTACTGGCGATGGCTATTACAAAGCCAGTATTGATCTTCTTATGGCAGTTGATGGTATGGAAATGTGTGCTGAATCTAAGCCCGATGTTGTTATTTTAGTCACCGCTGACCCAGATTTTGGTCACATGGCACTTTCTCTTCGTCGCAAAGGGATTCGCGTCGAACTTGCAGCTATCGAGCAAAATGTTAGCAGCGATTTACGCGGTTCCGTCAACCATGTCATCGATTTACGCCCTCTTTTTAACAAATTCGAAAATCTTCGCACCGAACCCATTGGCACACCTGCCAATACGCCTTCCGGTTCTACGCCCCAAGGCAGGTATATCCCTGATGTCGAAGATGAACTTGAAGACCTTGGCCCTTCCCACGATCGAGATTACAAATAAATTCTTTTCTCTAGGCTTCTCTTCCTAATTGAAATTTTCAGTCTTCGTACTAAAATTATAGTAGCGGTTAAGTCTGCCCGATTTAACCACTACCAATAATGTTATTTTTTGATCCTTTTGCTTCGTTCCTTGAACGATGGGGAGATATATGGCTAGTGAAAATGTTATTGTTCTTACAACCGAAAACTGGGAAGCAGAAGTGGTAAACAGTAAGGTTCCGGTTTTAGTTGATTTTTGGGCAGCTTGGTGTGGGCCTTGTAGAGCCTTAACCCCAACCATCGAAAAAATTGCGGACCAATTCGTAGGCCGGGCCAAGGTCGGGAAACTCAATACCGATGAAAGCCAAGAAATTGCTATCAAGTATGGTATTTCTTCCATTCCCGCTATTCTCATTTTCAAAGGCAGCGACCAACCTGTCGATCGCACCGTAGGGGTTAGCCCCGAAATTGTTTATGTTAATATGCTTAACAAACAACTTAGCGTTTAATCTTTAAGGTTTACTGCTTCATTCTGGGGTATTCTTACCCCAGAATTTTTTATTTATCCTGCACCATTTTTATTCGCATTCTTTTTTCCTTCTGCTTATACTCTCACCTTGTTTAACTTCTTTTTACATACCTTGGTTTTTTGTTTCTCCCAACCTTAGGTGACTTACTATGATTCGCATTCTTGCAATTTCACTGGTTCTTACAAGCTTCACTTTTGCCCAAGCAGACTCCTTCCCTTTTCAAAAATCGGATCATATTAGTATTCTGGGCAACACCCTTGCTGAAAGAATGCAACATTCAAGCTGGATGGAAACACTGATTCATTCACGCCTGCCAAACCACGAATTATCTTTCCGAAACTTAGGTTATTCGGGCGATGAACTTACACTTCGACTTCGCTCATCTGGTTTTGGGTCACCTGAAGACTGGTTAAAACTTACGAATACGAATGTTGTTTTCGCTTTTTTTGGATACAACGAATCATTTGCGGGCGAACCCGGCTTACCAAAGTTTGAAAAAGACCTTGATACTTTCCTTAAGAACCTGCTTGATAAAAAATTTGATTCTAAAAACAATCCTAGGGTTGTACTTTTTTCTCCTATTGCTCATGAAAACCTCAAAGACCCTAACCTGCCCAACGGTACTAATAATAACTCCAGACTTTCTATTTACACTAAAGCTATGGCTAATGTCGCTATTTCTAACAAAGTTTTCTTCGTCGATCTTTTTACCCCCACACTCGCACTTTATTCCGTTTCTGACAAACCTCTTACCATCAATGGCATTCACTTAAATGAATATGGCGATAAGATGGTGGCGCAGATCATCGAGAAGAAGTTGTTTGATAAAGATTCTGACAAAAAAGATGCTACTTACCTTGATAAACTTCGGGCTGGCGTTCAAAATAAAGATTTCTACTGGTTTAATCGTTATCGCACTGTTGATGGTTATTCCATTTATGGCGGGCGCGCTGACCTGCGTTTTGTTGCTGGACAAACCAACCGCGTGGTGATGGCAAGGGAAATGCAAATCCTTGATGAAATGACTGCCAACCGTGATAAAAGAATTTTTGCTCTTGCTCAGGGGAAAGACCTTGCTGTCGACGATTCTAACACTTCCCCTTTTCTTGAAGTTGTAACTAACAAACCTGGGCCTCTTCCGGGCGGGAAGCATCTTTTTATCGACCCTAACGATAGTATTTCCAAAATGACCGTGGCCAAAGGGATTAAGGTGCAACTCTTCGCTTCCGAAAAAGATTTCCCAGACCTTGCTAACCCTGTTCAAATGGCTTTTGATACGCGTGGTAGACTTTGGGTTGCTGTTATGCCTTCCTACCCTCATTGGAAACCTAATGAGAAAATGAACGATAAAATTCTCATCTTGGAAGATACCGATGGCGATGGCAAAGCTGATTCTTGCAAAGTCTTTGCGGATGGACTTCAGGTGCCTTCGGGGCTCGAATTCTATAATGGTGGACTTCTCGTTGGCCATCAACCCGATCTTCTTTTCCTCAAAGATACTGATGGCGATGATGTTGCTGATGTTCGTGAACGCGTTTTGCACGGCATCGACTCTGCGGATACACATCACGCTTTAAGTAGCTTTGCTTATGAACCAGGCGGCGGACTTTTTTTCCAGGAAGGTACTTTCCATCACACTCAGGTCGAAAGCCCCTATGGCCCTCCTAGGCGATGTGCCAACGCTGGTGTTTTTCGCTACGACCCACGCCAACAACTTTTTGATGTTTATGCCTCTTATGGTTTCGCAAACCCACACGGCCACGCTTTTGACCGCTGGGCTAGGCAAATCGTTACCGATGGTACTGGTGCTGTTCCTTACGATGGCGCTCTCTTTTCTGGCAAGCTCGATTTCCCTGCCAAGCATTCTGGGCCTCCTACCGTTTACAGACAACGAACTAGGCCCTGCTCTTCTGCCGAATTTTTAACCTCCTCTCACTTCCCTGACGAGTTTCAAAATAACTACCTTGTCGCTAATGTTATTGGCTTTCAAGGCATCCTTCGTTATAAAATCGATGAAGATGGCGGTAGCTTCAAAGGCACCGAACTTGAACCTCTTCTTTCTTCTTCCGACCCTAGCTTCCGACCTACCGATCTCGAAACCGGCCCTGATGGCGCCCTTTGGTTTATTGATTGGCAAAACCCTATCATCGGTCATATGCAACATAACCTTCGTGACCCTAGCCGAGATCGGCTTCACGGACGCATCTACCGCGTCACTTACGAAGGCCGACCTCTTTCTAAGTCACCTTCTATTTTCAAAGAACCTACCGCCAACCTTCTTAACCTTCTCAAATCTAAAGAAGATCGCGTTCGATACCGCACCCGCATCGAACTTGATACACATAAATCTTCCCTAGTCGAAGCTGAACTTGCTAAGTGGGTTACCTCTTTAGATAAAACAGACCCCGATCTCGAACATCAACTTATGGAAGCTCTTTGGATTTATCAACGACATAACCTTGTTAATGAACCTATGCTTCTTCGGATGTTAAATTCTAAAGAGCCCAACGCTCGGGCTTGTGCTACCCGGGTTCTTCTACAATGGCGCAATAAAGTTTCCGACCCTCTTTCTAAACTTAAAGTAATGGCGGGCGATGAACACGCTAGGGTTCGATTAGAAGCTGTTCGGGCTGCTAGTTATTTCTCTGAACCAGAAGCTATGGAAATTGTTTTCATCGCACAAGACAAACCCTCCGACATCTACCTTAATTATGTCCGGGGCGAAACTCTTAAAATGCTTGATCCTATTTGGAAAGATGCTCTTGCCAAGGGCAAGACCATTAAGATCGACTCCGTTGCAGGTGCTAAGTTTTTACTTCGAAGCTTACCTACCGACAAGCTTATCACAATGGAGAAGACCAAACCTGTTTGCCTTGAAATCATCAACAGGCCAGGCGTAAGAGATGAGCAACGCAGAGAAGCGCTTCGCTCTTTAGCAGCACTCGAAGCAAAGCCTGAAGTTCGGGTTCTTCTTGATACTTTCGCCTCGGTTGATGCCAAGGAAGATCAAGCAGATCAGGGTGTGTTGTTTGATATGATTCGGATGTTAGGAGGAAGAAGTAGTGGGGAATTAAGCTTGGTTCGTTCTGATCTTGAAAAAATCGCCCTTACTTCCAAGACTCCTCTATTACGACAAATCGGATTTGTTGCTTTAGTAAATATCGATCAATCCGAAGCTAAAGTTTGGGCCCTTGCTGCTAAATCTGTTCCTGCTTTGCGTGATGTACTTGCTGCTATTCCTCTAATTCCTGATTCTCTTTTAAGGGCTAAGTTCTATGGTAATATCGAACCACTTCTTACTTCCCTTCCTTCCGACCTTAGTTCCAATGCAAAAAAAGCTGGCTTAGGGCGCTTTGTTCGCATCGAACTTCCGGGCAAACAACGAACCCTTACTCTTGCTGAAGTCGAAGTCTTTAGCGATGGGAAAAATATCGCCCGCTCGGGTAAAGCTACTCAATCTTCCACCTCCAATGGTGGCTCTGCTGATAAAGCCATCGATGGCAATAAAAGCGATTCCTTCGCCAACGGCGGGCAAACCCATTCTGCTGAAGGTACCGATAACCCTTGGTGGCTCCTTGATCTAGGCACCGAAGCTCCTATCGAATCTATCCTTATTTTTAACCGCGCTGATGGCAACCTTGGTTCCAGACTTAACAACTTCACTCTCAAAGTTCTTGATAAAGATAATAAAGAAGTTTTCTCTAAGGTTAATATTCCTGCTCCTTCACCCAAGCTTGCTATCGAAATGATTGCAGTTGACCCAGCTTCCTTAGTCCGAAAAGCTGCTATGCTTGCGCTTGCATCGGTGCGGGGCGAAGAAGTTAAAACCTTTAACACCTTGGCTAAGTTTGTTAAAGATAACATCGACCGAAACTCGGCTATCAATGCCTTGCAACGCATTCCTCGTTCCTCTTGGGTTAAGGAAGAAGCCAACCCCTTGGTTCTATCCCTTCTCGAAAATATTCGTAAGGTGCCTGCTGCTGAACGGTCTAAGCAATCGGTTCTTGAAAGCATCGAATTTACTGAATCGCTTACTTCTTTACTTCCAGACGATCAGGCTAAAAAAGTCCGCGCAGAACTGGCAGAACTTGGCGTTAAGGTTATTCGCCTTGGATCTCTACTCGAACGAATGGCATACGATAAAGAAACTCTTGTGGTTAAAGCAGGCAAACCTGTCGAAATCATCTTCGAAAATTCCGACCTGATGCCTCATAACTTTGTCATTGTTGCTCCCGGTAGCCTCGAAGCACTTGGTATGCAAGCTGAAAATGAAGCCAACCTCCCCGAGGCTCAAGCTCGAATGTTCGTTCCCAATTCTACTAAAGTTTTAGTTAAAAGTGGCTTGCTACAACCTCGCGATGTTCAGCGCATTAGCTTCATCGCACCCACCAAGCCAGGCGTTTACCCTTATGTATGTACCTATCCCGGCCATTGGCGCAGAATGTATGGCGCCCTCTATGTCGTTAATGATCTTGAAGCTTATCAGGCCAACCCCGATGCTTACCTTGCTTCAAACCCTCTTAAAATTGAGGACGAACTTCTTAAAGATCGCAGACCGCGTACCGAATGGAAGTATTCCGATCTTTCCGCCTCTATCGAAGAAATGAAGCACGGCAGATCTTTTGGCACAGGCAAGCAGATGTTCACCGTTTCGGCTTGTATCTCTTGCCATAAAATGGAAGGTGCGGGCCAAGAATTCGGGCCTGACCTTACCAAGCTTGATCCTAAAATGACCAAGCTTGATCTCCTTAAACATATCCTTGAACCTTCTCTTAAAATCGATGAAAAATATCAAACCTATATCTTCGAAACTAAGTCGGGCAAAACTTTCACCGGTATGATTCTTGCGGATCTTCCCAACTCCTTTAATATCATCGAGAACCCACTTGCTAAATCTCTTCCTCTCGAAATCAAAAAATCTGAAATCGAAACCAAGACTAAATCTCCCATTTCCCTTATGCCTAAAGGTATGCTTGATAAAATGACCCGTGATGAAATTATTGATCTCTTAGCTTATATTCTTGCGAAGGGTGATCCGAAGAACGCCTTGTTTTTAAGTGATGGGGCACACCCCAAGCACTAAACCTGCTTTCTTTTCCTATCTTCTCAATTTTGAAAAAGGGTTAAGCTAAAACTTAACTCTTTTCCTTTCACCAGTTTACCTTCCCTTCACAACTTCCAAATTTTACCCATCCTTTTAACCACTTTTTTTAACCTTCACAACTTCCACTTCGGATGGTATGGCTACCCCCTTACTTGGTTTTTATTCTCAGAGATTTAGAATGAATTCGCAACGGGTTGGTGACTTAAACCCAACTGATAGCTTTGGTCGGCCTGGGCAATGTATTCTTAAAGTGCTTTACGGTAAGCATCAGGGCACCCTCAAGCCTTTAACTAGCCCGGTTACTCTTTTAGGCGAAGATAAAGGCTGCGACATTCGCCTAAATTCCCCCCTCATTGAACAACTTCAATGCGTTATCGTGGAATCTCCTCAAGGGTTCCTTGTTCGGAATTTGTACGATTGCGATAAAATTAAAATCAATGGCGAACCTGTCGAGCAAGGCTTTTTAAATACTGGCGACGAACTTAGTATTGGCCCTTTTTCATTCCTCGTTCAGTACGCAGAGCCCGGCTTATCTTCACAATCTAAGTTATCTCCACTAGACCACCTCGATGACGAAAGACAAGCCTTACGCGTTCAAGCTGCGGGCGTTGCTGCACAACATTCTGCAATTCTAGAAGAAGAAGTTAAACTTCTTGATAATCAAAAAATCTTTTCCGAAAAAGAAAAGCAACTTGGCCTACACTTCCAAGATAAACATCTTAGGCAAGTTCAAATTCAGCGTAACCTAAAATTACGCTTCCTTAAACTTAAGCAGCAAGAAACCTCTATCACCGTTCTGCTTAAACAACAGCAAGATGAATTGCTGCTGCAAACTAACGCTGCAAATGCTACCCAGCTTCGTTATGTTCAGCTTCGTAATAAACTAAAATCACGCTGGAAAATTATTGCTCGTAAACAACTTAACAAGGTTGCTGATATACAAAAAGGCATCGGACTTGCAAACGCTGCCCTTGAAAAAGAAACCATTCGAATTCAAAAAGAACGAAAATCAATCGCCAATGCACAACTTCTTTTCGATTCCCAATGCGATCAAGAACGACAAAAGCTTTCAGCAGCTTTTGCTCAGCTAGATGAAGAAACTCAAGCACGATCTTACAAAAGCGAAGATCGTGAAGCAGCGATTTTACAGCAAGAAAATTCCCTTTTACTTCGTGAATCTGCACTTGCAGAAAATCAGCATATCTTATTCTTAGAGCAACAACTTTGGCAATCTTACCTCGCTCAACTTAAATTCGAAGAACAAGGCCTCGAACGCAGAATTCTTAACCTCCGCGATAAACTGCCCGCTCAAAATTGGCCTATTTCTACTGACACTATTCCTAATCCTTTCCTGCCTCTTTACAACATCCCTAAAGATGCGCCGGCTCTGATGGCTGAACTTGAGGGGATGGCAAGCCATCTGGACGATCAGCGCCTTCGCCTTTTAGAAGCTTGGCATAATATCGAACAAAATAAATTGGACTGGGAAAAACAACAGCAGCAAGTTCTTGCTCAGTTAGAATCTGCTGCAAAGGAACTTGATTCAAAACAGTATTTACTCCAAAACCAAGAGCGTAACTGCAACATTTGGGATGATCAACTTTCTGCACTATCTCTTGATCTTTCTCAACAGCGTAAAATTCTTGTAGCTGATAAGGCTCTTTTTAATTCCCAGTTGCAAACTTTCACTACCGAAAAGGTTCTGCTCCTTCAAGAACTCGAGCTTTATAAGCTAACCGCGGATCATTTTTCAAAAATGAATCAAGATTCTCGTAGGGAACTTCTGCAAATTAGATTAAACGACCGTTTGATTCTGCAAAAAGATCGTGATCAGTTAGAAGAAATGCGCTTGGCTTGCCATTCCACTTGGCGCGATTATCAAGCTAAGGTTCTGCAACTTGAACTTCAAAAGCAATCGTTAGCTATTCAAGAACTTGCGATCAGCAGGTTAACATTAGAAGTTAGCAATAGCCCTCAGATACCTAGGGGCGAGCGCAAGCTTGAAAAAATGCGTAAGAACATTGAGCAGCGCTTTTTAGAAGAAAAAAAGCAAATTTCAGAAGCTCGAGCTTTTCTGCAAAATGAAATCAATTCTTTAAATTCTTTGGTTCAAAGTTCTTCTCTTAAGGATAGCAATCTTGAATTAAAAATTGGCGACTTTGAACGAACTCTATTCGAATTTGATAATCAAAAAGCTGATGAACTTCAAGAAAAAATCAAACTATTTAATTCCATGAAGCTATTGGAGTTGAAAAATCTCCAGTTTGAAAGGCGTATTGAGCAATTAACTCTGGAATTGGAAAAGCTGCTTGCGGTTGTGTTTGATGAATCTTCTGATGCAAAAGTTAAGGTTCCGGGTACCATTCGACTTGCTGCTTGATTTTATTTTGTTGCCCCAAAGCCCACCCACTGCGGTGGGTGGGGCTGCCTTTCTAATTCTTTTATTCATAAACCCACACAAACAGAAGAATACCCAGCGAACGCAGTCGGTGGACTTGTAAATGGAAGTTAAACCGCAGTTGGTGGGCTTTGATTGCACCTTTTTAACCGTCGATGGACTTTAGTTATCTGCTACCTGCACCCTCTTTTTAGATAAAAATACTCTATTACTATGTCAGCTGCAAACGAACCAAAATCAAATTAAACGATCAGCCAACACCTAAATCTATCCAAATCTCACAAATAACCTAAATTATTATAAAAATATTTTCACCCCCTTTTTTGGCGGTTTAAGGGCTTTAGAGGTTGTAAATGCTTTGCCATAGTTACGGCTCAAAAAAATCAATAAAAAACTATAACTAAAGCCTTTTTTTAGTTTTATTAATTAATAAACCTCTTGTTAAATTAAACAAATTGGGAGCATTAAGAGAATAGGGATTTATTTGTAAATTGAGAAGATTTGGAATAATCCGCATTATTTTACTTGCATCCGTTTTTTTTTGAGATTTAATACTCCAAGTATCTTTTATTCTTCGTTTTTTATCTCGCCAGACTGTTTCTGGTGGATAGCGGCAAGGAAATAGGGTTGGCCGCGCTGGATACCTGAATGGGCGCCCAGAGTGTTTGCAAGAACGCAAGCCTTTCGAGATGACGAAG
>Ga0209702_10000740_pt1 | contig 67770 bp, 61 predicted proteins | sample FRY01_FD_187210 | JGI IMG/M metagenome (GOLD analysis project Ga0209702, IMG submission 187210) | Freshwater microbial communities from Lake Fryxell liftoff mats and glacier meltwater in Antarctica - FRY-01 (SPAdes) (version 2) | ecosystem: Environmental > Aquatic > Freshwater > Ice > Glacier... | reverse complement strand
TTCCTTACTTTGATGACTCATGATCCCTGATAATGTCTTCATCCGGGTGTCATTCTTTCTGGCGCAACGACCATCACCACGATCCTTTTCAGAATCGCTCCGGTGTCATTCTACTTGGCGCAATGCGCCCTGCCCTGAGGAGGGTGGAAATGTGTGGGGAGGGGCTTTGTGTGCAATTTTTGGTCGAAGCCGGGGCCTGAATGGGGGGGATGGGGCGGGCGGAGGCCGATTTCTTTGCGCTCCCCGCTTGCGTGTTGGGGGGAGCGAGGGCAAGTATGACACAACTCAACGAAGACAATCATGAATAGCGACAAACAAGGCTCAATGACCGAACTCATTCGCAAGCTCCGGCAGCAGCGGGATGAGTTGAAGCTGCAACTGCATCTGGCCGGGAAGGAGGCGAAGGATCAATTCGCGGTGCTGGAGGAGAAGTGGGAGGTGCTGGAGAATCGGGCCGAGCCGTTGACGGGCGCGATGAAGGAGGCGGCGTCGGAGGCGGGGGATCAGGCCCGCAAGGTGACCGGCGCGGCGCTCGACGTGGCGGTCCGCGAGATCAAGAGCGGCTACGAGAAGCTGCGGAGCCTGCTGGATTGATGCGCCCATGAGCTTTGCCTCCCTGCCGCAGATCAGACGGAACGCGAAGCGCTTCGAGCAGATCGTGCGGGTCATGGCGAAGTACGGTTTGGCGGGGTGGTTGCGGAAGAGCGACCCGGAATTCATCCAGCGGTTCCTGACCAGCGCGGAGGGTGAGAAATTGGCGGCGCTGCCCCGGGCGGAGCGGGTGCGCATGGCACTCACGGAGTTGGGAGCAACCTTCATCAAGCTCGGGCAGATGCTGAGCACGCGGGCCGATCTGGTGGGGGCGGAATTGGCGGAGGAATTGTCGAAGCTGCAGTCGTCGGCTCCGGCCGATGCTGCGGCGGTGGTGCGCGGGATCATCGAAAGCGAACTAGGTCAACCGGTGGAGCAGCTGTTTGCGCAATTTTCGGACACGCCGATCGCCTCGGCCTCCATTGCGCAGGCGCATGTGGCGACTCTGGCGGATGGCCGCGAGGTGGTCTTGAAGGTGCAGCATGCGGGGGTGGAGGAGTTGGTGCTGAATGATCTCGACATCCTCACGGCGCTGGCGGGACTGGCGGAAAAGTACAGCCCGGAGCTGCGGCTATATCAGCCACTACAGACAGTGCGGGCCTTTCGGCGGCATTTGCTGCGGGAGCTGGATTTCGGGCGGGAGGAGCAGAACCTGCTGCAGTTCCAGGAGCACTTTGCGGAGGACAAGACGGTGCGCATCCCGCGGCCCTATCCGGAGCTTTCGGCGAGACGGGTCCTGACGATGGAGCGGTTGGAGGGGATCAGCGTGGGGGATGGGGAACGGATCCGGGCGGAGGGGCTTGATCGGCGGGAGTTGGCGAAGCGCGGGGTGAACGTGTTTCTGGAGATGATTTTTCGTGATCGATTTTACCACGCTGATCCGCATCCCGGGAACATCCTCGTCCTGCCGGACAACGTGATCGGGTTGCTGGACTGCGGGATGGTGGGCTACCTGGATCAGGGAATTCGCAGCGGTTTCGAGGGGTTGATCGAGGGGTTTTTGCTGAACGACGCGGAACTGATCACCGACAACGCGCTGCAGTTGGGGACGCCGCCGAAGGATCTGGATCGCGAGGAATTGCAGGGGCAGTTGGAGGTCTTCATGCAGGATCACCTGAGCAATTCGCTGAAGGACCTCGACCTGGGCGGAGCGCTGACGAGTCTGATGGAGATCATCCGGCGGCACCGCATCACCCTGAAGCCGGGAGTGGCGTTGCTCATCAAGGTGTTGGTGATGCTGGAGGGGACGGGGCGCCTGTTGAATCCGGACTTCAAGCTGGCGGAGATGCTGGCCCCGTACTACAAGCGGATGACGCAGCGGAATTTTTCGCCGCGGGAGATCCTGCGGCGCTTGCGGCGGAGCTACCGGGACTGGGACCAGTTTTTCAAGATCCTGCCGCGGGATTTGGTGGAATTGCTGCGGCAGGCGCGGCGGGGGACGCTGGATGTGCACCTGCAGCATCGACGCCTCGACTCGGTGGCGAACCGGCTGGCCTATGCGATGCTGACTGCGGCGTTGTTTTTGGGGTCCACGCAGTTGTTGGGGTTGCGGATACCGCCGCTGTTGTGGGAGACCTCCGTGCCGGGGGTGGCAGGGACGCTCTTGTCGTTGTGGCTGGGGTTCCGGCTGCTGCGCTCGATCCACCAATCCGGGGGGATGGGGAAGGAGGATTAGCCTGGATCAGGGCAGGGGGTGGACGGGCCTGCGCCGGGGGAGGAAGGCCAGCAGGGCGAGGGAGGCCAGGAGGGCGAGGGAAGGTTCGGGGACGGGGGTGAAGAGGAAGTTGGCCGGAGTGAGGGCGAGGGTGCTGGCCTGAGTGTGAAAAGAGAAGAGTTGGGGGATGTTGCAAGGTTGATCCAGCGGGTCCTGGGCATCGGAGACGGGGGCTTGGGGGATGATGGGGCGGTGTAGCCAGCGGGCGGCGCGGAGCGAGCGTCCCTTACCGGTAGAGGTTTGCGGGACTGAGTTCGTAGTCGGGGAAGATGTCGGGGAGGGAATCGGGGGTGCCGTGGCGGGCGAGGATGGGGGAGAGGATGTTGCGGTAGTTGTTCCAGACGGGGAGGTCGCCGGGGCCTTCGAGGGTGTCGGGTTGGAGGCCGGGCCAGCCGCCGATGATTTGTCCGCCGCGGATGTCTCCGCCGAGGACGAACATGGCGGATCCGCGGCCATGGTCAGTGCCGAAGGCGGTGTTTTCGCCGACGCGGCGGCCGAACTCGGTCATGACGACGACGGTGGTGGTGGCCATGCGTGGTCTGAGATCCTGGCGGAAGGCGGCGAGGCCGTTGGCGAGGCGGCTCATGAGGGGGGCGAGGAGGGTTTGTTGGGTGAAGTGGGAGTCCCAGCCGCCGAGATCGATGCTGGCGGCGTCGAGGCCGACGTCGGCCTTGATGAGGAGGGCGATTTGGCGGAGGCCCCGGGCGAAGGAATCGTTGGCCTCGTACTCCGCGCCGTGTTCTGGGCTGGCCTTGCGGTCGATGCCTTCGATGCGGCGGAGGGCCTCGAAGGTGTTTGCGGCAGCGGTCTTCATGGTGGGGCTTTCGGCTTCGTAGAGGCGGCGGAGCTGCTGGGGGAAGGAGGGGAGTTTTTCGGCCCCTTCCATGAGGGAGAATTCGTCGAGGGAGGAGAAGGCGGCGGCGCTGGGGGCGCCGGAAAGGCTGGCGGGGAGGGTGGGGGCGAGGGCGACGGCGGCGAGGGGGCTTTGCACGGGGCCACGGGCGCGGAGGAAGCGGGCCAGCCATCCGCCGGCCACCGGACCACCGTGTTCCATGAGGTCCTGTGCTTCGAAATGGGAGCGGGTGTCGCTCTCGCCGCCGGCGCCGTGGGCGATGGCGAGGTCGCCGTCCTTCCAGGCCGCTTCGAGCGCGGCGAGTTTCGGGTGGAGGCCGAAGGTGCCGTCGAGGGGGACGGCGTCGGCGGCTTTCACGGCGAGGCGGGGGCGGAGGCGGTGGTAGTCGTCATCGACGATGGGGGCGACGAGGGTGAGTCCATCGGCGGCGCCGCGGAGGAAGATCACGACCAGGGTGCGCGGGGTGTCCCGTTCCTTGGTGAGGTGTCCGAAAGTGCTCATCAATCAGCAGTGCTGGAAGGCGGGTGAGGCGAGGAGGAGGGCGAGGCGGTCGCCGGACTGGAGGGCGGCGTCGCTTTCGGTTTCGCTGCCCTGGCGATTGAGGACGGAGGCCATGAGGGCGTCGTCACCGCCGAGCGCGTTGGTGAGCTTGTCGCGCTGAATGCTGGTGCCGGCGATCTTGTTGTTAGAGAGGGCGAGGGCGAATTTCCAGCGCCAGAGGAGGGTGGTGTGCCAGGCCTCGGCGGCGACGGGGTAGCCATCGGGGGTGGGGTAGCCGAAGGGGACCTGGCCCATGCGTTCGAGGTAGGAAAGGATGCCGCGGCCGGCGTCGGTCTGGGCGTTGGTGGCCCGCAGGGCGGAGACGATGAAGTGAATGGGACGCTTGAATTTTGCACCGGCGGATTGTTGGAATTCCGGAGTGGCGATGAGGGCGCGCAGAGTGGTTTTGAGGTCGCCCCTGCTTTTGGTGAAGCCCTGCTCGACGGCAGCCACGGCGACGGCGGGTGGTTCGTCGGCGATGAATCGCGCACAAAGTTTGCCGGCGAGGAAGCGGGCCGTGCTGGGGTGGGTCGCGACGATGTCGATGACGCGGTCGAGGTCCTCTTCTCCGAGTCCGGCGGGGATGTCCTGGCCGAGGACGCGCTTGGGGCCGTCGTCGTGGGCTTCCTGGCGGAAGACGACCTTGGCGCGGTCCTTCGTGGGGGAGAGGAGGTTGCCGGAGAATCCGTCGTCCTTTTTGGCGAGGACGGTCCAACCGGTGAGGCAGCGGGCCACCTCCATGACGTCGATCTGGGTGTAGCCGCCGTGCACGCCGAGGGTGTGCAGTTCCATCAATTCCCGGGCATAGTTTTCGTTGGGCTTCTCCTCGGGCGTGAGGCGGGTGTTGGCGCGGCCGTCGAGGTACCAGAGCATGGCGGGGCTCAGGGCGCTGGCACGGAGCATGTTCCGGAAGTTGCCGAGGGCGAGGGCGCGGATGACGTTGCGGTCGTCGTCGATCTTTGCGAAGCGGCAGTCGCCCTTGCCGGGATCGACGTTGAAATGATCGCTCCAGAACTCGCACATCACCTCGAGCAACTGGCGTTTGCTGTAGATGGCGCGGAGGAGGGTGACACGGCGGAGGAGGGGGGTGAGGGCTTCGTCGTCCTCCTCGTAGGCTTCGCCGAGGGGTTCCCACCAGGCTTCGGAGAAGCGGGCGATGGCGCGATCACAGACGGCGTCGTCGATGTTGTCGGGTTCGAGTTGTTCGTTGAAAAAGTCCTCCGTGCCCATGGCGCTGACCCGGGCGTGGTCCCCGGGGCCCGGGCCGAAGGTGAAGCGGTTGAGGAGGTGGGCGACGGGATCGAGGTCGGTGGCGGAGGGTGGGGTGAGGGGGGCATGGAGGGGGCGGGCGAGATTGGTGCCTAGGTATTGCCCGGCCTCACCGAGCCAGCCCTGCACACTTTTGAAGATGGCGGCGCTCAGGGCGACGGCACCGACGCCGGTGACGACAAACTCGCGGCGATTGATGGTGCTCACGGTTGCGAGAGAACGGGGTCGAGGGGTGGGGGGAGTTGTGCGGGGGCTTTTCGCTTCCACGGTTTTGCGAGGAGAAAGGCCCCGAAGCCGCTGGCCAAGCCGAGGTGCATGAGGAAGAGGGAGCCGAGGAAGGGGGTGATGAAGACGAGGGCGAGGACGATGCTGCCGCGCAGTCCCTGGGCCCACGAATCGGCGTCGGGCCGCAGGTTTCGTCCGATGTGGAGGGCGAGACCGGCGCTGCCCATGAAGGCGATGAGGAGTCCACCAAAGCCGCCGGCGAGGCCGATGAGGGTGATGAGGGGTTGGCCGAACTTGGCGGCGTTGAGGAGGATGAGGAAGAGGGGACCGTAGGTGATGAGGCCGAGGAGGGTGGCGCGGATGGGGCGGGTTTGGTATACCTCGGCGAAGGAGTCCATCGCCTTGGGAAAGAGGCCGGCGGCGACGAGCCAGTGGGCGAGGAGGATGAGAAAGGCCGCCGCGTGGAGGGCGAGGATGGCGAGAACGATTCCGGTATAGGGCATGTCGCCATGGGGTACGCTCGGGGCGGCCGGAAGGTTACAGAAAGCTAAGGAGATCGGAGGTTGAACGGACGAAAATAGTCCGGGTCGGCGACACCGTGATCCTGTAAAACGCTGTCGGAAGGATTGAAGTTCCTCTCCAGCAGCCGCAGTTGATGACTGGTCGGACGACTGCTGTCGGCCAATTCACAGATCCCCAGATTCACGAATCGTTTCCGTATCGTTAGGAATATCAATCCCTTCGGACTGGCTTCTTTTCCTTCCACGACCTTCGCGGCAAGCGAACATCCGTTAGTTCAGAGTTGGCGGACCACTAGGTCTGCACGGGTTCTCGGCGGAGGTCGCGGAAGGTGCAGAGGGAGGTGGCGATGCCCCGGATCTTGCGGGGGCCGCTGCGGCGTTTGGGGCCGAAGTGGCCGCGGTTGAGGACGAAGAGCTTGCCGAGGAAGCTCTGGGAACCGAGGGCGACTCCGTCGATGAAGAAGCGCACCTTGCAACGAAGGGCCTTGGCTTCGGAGAGGGGCTTGAGGCCGTTGATTTCGGCCTTGGAGGGACGGCGTTTGAGATCGAGAGACATCAGGTGCCGGTAGCTCTGCGCGACGCTGCGCCAACTGGAGAGTTGGAGCAGGGAAGCGGCGCGTCCTTCGCTGGTGAGGGTGCGTTCCTTCTCGAACATGACCCGCTGCAGACCTTCCCGGGCGCGAGTCTTTCCGGCGACGGCTTCGGCGAAGGAGCACCAGCGGTAGTCCTCGGGGGTGCTGACGATCCCGGCGCGGACGGGATTGAGATCGATGTAGGCGGCGATGGTTCGGGCGGCATGTCCATCTTCCACGAGGATGGAGTCGAAGCGGTCCTCCCAGAGCGTGCCGGTGCGGCCGTGCTGCTTGTTGAACCAGCGGGTGAAGCGCTGCTTGAGGGGCTTCATGAACTGTGAGAGGTCCCACATGCGCCTGAGGTGGGACTCGCGCAGCTTCTCGGCTCCGGCCCTGTTGCCCTGCTTGCGGAAGAGTTCCAACTGCCAGCGGATGGCGGCGAGCTTGGGCTTCCCGTAGAGGATGGCGAGGTGGCGGAGGAGCTTCTCATCGGACCAATCCGCCCCGCGTCCTTCGGGAGGGGAGGGGACCTCGACGAGGAGGTGGAAGTGGTTGGACATCACGCAGAAGTTGAGGATGCGGACTTGGCAGAATTTCTCGTAGAGGCGCATGTATTGCACGAATTGCTCCCGCTCCGCGTCGCCGAGCACAAAGCGCCGGTCCACCACCCGCGAGAGGCAGTGGTAGATGGCCGGCTTGCCCTTGAGTGACTCCAAGTCCTTGAGGGTGAGCCCCTCGGCGTCCCCATCAGCGGCTTTGGCCTTGGCCGCCTCGATGAGATCCACTTGGTGCCAGGGTGCGAGATAACGAGCTTTCGGCATGACGGGATTGAGCAACGCACGAAACGACGGGGCTGGCAAGGCGCTTTTTTATTAATTGCCTGGGAAGTCCTTGGTCCTGGAAGTCCTTGGTCCTTCGACGGCGGCGGAGGAGGATGACGTTCTTGCGAGGGTTCACCCGCTCGGGGTGAGCGGTGCGGATGTGGTGACGTTGGCCAGTGGGCGGGCGTTGCGGCGGCGGGTGGTGCGGACGGCCGGGTCGCTGGGGAAGCTGTTGGTGATCGAGGGCGAAGGGGAGGAACCGGCGATTTATAGTGCGGAGCATTTGGTGGTGTCGGCGACGGATGCGGAGAGGCTGGCGGAGATCGAGGAGGTGCTGGTGGCGGCGGGATTGCCGGTGGAGGTGCCGTTTGCGGGGGCGGGGTTGTTCTATGTTTTGCTGGAAAGCGATGTGCCGGAGGAAATTTTGGCAAGCTTGCGCGAGACGGCGGCGCTGGTGGGGGAGGATGGCGTGGCGGAGCTGGACGGGGTGGGCTGGGGTGGGCTGGGGTGGAGGGATGCCGAGTGATCCGTCGTATGGGAGCCAGTGGCATCATCAGAAAATCGATTCGGAAGGGGCATGGGAACACACGGAGGGATCGACGGGGATTACGGTGGCGGTGTTGGATACGGGGTTGAACACGACCTTGACGGAGTTCCAGGGGCGATTGGTGAGTGGCTATGATTTTGTGAATGCGGATGCGGACCCGACCGATGACCATGGGCACGGCACGGCGGTGGCGGGAGTGGTGGCGGCGAATGCAAACAACGGGTTGCTGGTGGCGGGGGTGGATTGGAAGTGTCGGATCATGCCGATCAAGGTGCTGGATGCGACGAACATCGGGCTGTATTCCAACTGGGCGTTGGGGGTGAATTTTGCGCGGATGAACGGGGCGAGGGTGATCAATCTGTCGGCGGGGGGCTGGACGGCGGACACGGCGCTGACCAATGCGATCAATGCGGCGATCGCGGCGGGGGTGATCTTTGTGACCATCACGCATAACCACAGCTCGGGGACGATCACCTACCCTGGGACTTTGCCGCAGGCCATCACGGTGGGGGCGACGGAGCGCAACGACACGCGGAGCGATTTCAGCAACTGGGGGTCGGCGATCGATCTGGTGGCACCGGGGCGGGAGATCTACACGGTGAGCAAGACGGGTGGGTTGACGAATTTGTTTGGGACCTCCTTTGCGGCACCGCAGGTGGCGGGGGCGGCGGCGCTGCTGTTGTCGATCAATCCGGATCTCAAGCAGGCGGAGGTGTCGGCGTTGCTGACGGTGGGGGCGGAGGACGGGGTGGGGGACGGGGAGGACACCGCGGGGTGGGATCAGTATTTCGGTTGGGGGCGGTTGAACGTGTTGAATTCGATCCTGTTGGCGGAGACGAAGCCGGGGATCGAGGTGTTGGTGGATGGGCGGATGCGCCTGAGTTGGCAGGCGTCGGCGAATGCGGTGGCGAAGGAGCCGTTCACGATTGAGTGGCGGGAGGAGGGGACGGGCTGGACGTCGATTGCCTCGCCGGCGATTAGCTATGGGGCGACGACGGAGTGGATTGATGACGGGACGGAGACGGGGGAGCATCCGGTGCTGGCGGCGGGGCGGATTTATCGGGTGGGGATTGGGAATTGAAGGATGGGCGCTATGCGGTGAACGGACACTTTGAGATCCGGCATCCGAAGCTGCCGGATTTGGATTGGAGGGCGGGTGACAAGGGGAGGAAGGTGTACTTTTCCGTCGATGAGGAGACGGAGGCGGCGGAGCGGTGGTTGGATGGGCAGGCGGATGAGTCGTTCGAGCCGAGCTTTGCGGCGTATGAGGAGTTTTTGACGGCGTTGAGGATCGAGCCGGGGCGGCCGTTTGTGGAGGAGGGGATGGCGGGGGGGGAATGAGGAAGGGGGGATTTTTGAGCTACGGATTGCGCTGGGGGGGAGGATGGGCGATAGGGGGGGCGTGCGATTGAGATGGCTTCCCCTCGGCCTTGTGTTTGCTGCTCCGGTGCTGGCGCAGTCGGTGATGCTGGTGGAGCAGATTGGGCTGTTGAGTGGGGTGGGGAACCCGGGCATGGGCATAAACGACCCCTTCTTGAGTGGGACGCCGATGGCGGTGGTGGACATGAACGGGGATCGGCGGGATGACATTGTGCGCTTCCATGATGGGAAGTTTCTGAACGTGGAATATCAGGCCGCGCCGGGCGGGGTGTTCGGGCATCACTACCACGGTGCGGTGCCGGGAAGTACGGTGCTCTTTTGGGGGGTGTGCGTGGCGGACGTGGATGAGAACGGCTATGCGGACATTGTGGTGGGGGATGTGGGGGGCTGGAAGGGACACCATCTGCTGAAGGCCAACGAGACGGGAACGGCCTTCACGACGGTGACGGCGCTGACGCCGACGGTGGATATTTCGCAGAGCGGGATTTTTGCGGATCTGGACAACGATGGATGGCTGGATTTGTTCGCCTGCAACGACTCTGACGACAACTACAAGTGGCGCAACACGGGTGGGGGCAACTTTGTTTGGCAGAACACGTTGCTGCCGACCGACTTGGGGTCGAAAGCGGCGAACGAGGGGAACTACGGGATTGTGGGGACGGATTACGACAACGACGGGGATGTGGACTATTATCTCTCGAAGTGTCGGCAGGGGCAGCCTTCTCCGACGAGTCTGAGCCGGATCAACCGGCTCTTTCGCAACAACGGGGACGGGACCTACACGGATGTGGTGGGGGCGCGGGGGCTGGCGAGTGGGGATCAGAGTTGGGCGGCGGAGTTTCTGGACGTGGACAACGACGGGGACATGGATTGCTTTCTGTTGAACCATGAGTCCTCCAGCGACAACAGCGGGGCGAGTCGGCTTTTTCAGAATGACGGGAACGGGAATTTCTCGGACATCACCACGGCGGCGGGGCTGGCGGGGGAGGTGGATTTCCACGGGCTGCAGGTGGTGGGGCGGGACTTCAACAATGATGGCTGGGTGGATGTGCTGGTGGGAGGGATCAATAACGGCACCTACGGCTACTATCAGAATGACGGGGACGGGACCTTCACGGCGGACAACACGATCCTGAAATACGCGAACCTGACCACGGTGCCGCGGATCCATTCCTTTGCGGTGGGAGATTTGAACCACGATGGGTTTCAGGATGTGTATGCGGGGCGTGGCTACGGCTTTGGCCATCCCGGAATCAGTGGGGATCTGCTCCTGTTCAATGAGGGGAACAGCAACGGGTTTCTGAGCGTGTTGTTGTTGGGGGAGCAGAGCAACATCCACGGGGTGGGGGCGCGGATCGAGGCGCACGGGCCGTGGGGGATTCAGTCACGGGAGGTGCGCGGGGGGGAGTCGTATGGGATCATGAACTCCTACCACACACATTTTGGACTGGGGACGGCGTCGGAGGTGACGCGGTTGAAGGTGCGGTGGCCGTCGGGAGTGGTGGATGACATTTTGTCGGTGCCGGGGAATCGGTTTGTGTCGGTGTATGAGGGGACGGGAGCGGTGGCGATGAGCTACGGGGATTGGATTGGCGATTTCTATCCGGGTGGGGGGATGGATGCCGAAGCGGGGGAGGATCCGGATGAGGACGGCTGTCCGAATCTGGTGGAGCAGGTGGTGGGGACCGATCCGATGGTGCCGAATGGTGGGCCGGGGTTGGTGGCGACGTTGGAGGAGGATGGGGGACAGGACTATATGCGGGTGGCGGTGGATCGGGTGCCGGTGCTGGATGTGGCCTTGCGGATGGAGTTTTCGGGGACGGGGACGGGGTGGGCCACGCCGCCGGAGGTGGAGGTGTTGGAGGACACGCAGACGAGCTATGTGGTGCGGTTGCCGGTGGATATGGGGAGCGAGAGGGTGATGCTGGTGCGGTTGGTGGTGGAGATGATTGCTCCGTAATCCTCATTTCGGAGATGGGAGTTCGGACTCCGGTCTGGTAGGGTGCGGGGGTGGGGAAACGCAAACATCGGGCCTCCTGGATTCGTCGGCACGCGAAGCTGGTGGTGGGGATTTACGTGGCCTTGGTGGTGTCGTCGCAGGTGTTTCAGGTGTTTTGGCCGGAGGAGGAGGCGGAGGGGCCGGAGAATCTGACCTTCGTGGAGGTGGGGGGCAAGCGGTTGGCCTATCGGGAATGGGGAGGAGCTGACGCGAGGAAGGATCCGCTCATTTTATTGCACGGCAGTCCGAGCCGCGGCTCGGTGGAGTTTGAAGCGCTGGGGGAGGCCTTGGCGGTGGAGGGGAGGCGGGTGATCGCGATTGATCGCTGGGGGTTTGGGGATTCGGAACCGTGGGTGAAGGATTATTCGTTTGAGGCGGATGCGAAGGCGGTGCTGGGGTTGATGGATCAGCTGGGGATTCGCACCGCGCACGTGGGGGGCTGGTCGTATGGAGGGGCCCCGGCCATTCAACTGGCACAGGAGCATCCGGGGCGGATCCGGAGTGTGACGCTTCTCGCGGCGATGGGAGATCAGAAGGGGGAGGGGAGCGGGGATTACTACATCGAGCATACCAAGTATGCGGGGCTCTTTGTGGTGGCGATGGGGTTGCCGGAGTTGCTGCCGCATTTCGGGGTGCTGGGGTCGCGGTCGTTTCGCTATGCGTTTGTGCGGGATTTCTGGGATGCGGATCAGCGGCGGGTGGGGTGGCAGTTGCAGGAGGTGAAGGCGCCGGTGTTGATCATTCACGGGAAGAGCGATGCGCTGGTGCCGGCGTGGGTGGGGCAGCGGCATCATTTGCTGAAGCCGAACAGCCGGTTGGTGGTGTTGGATGGCGGGCACTTCTTTCCGATGGCGCGGAAGTCGAAGAATTTTGGGATGGCGACGGAGGAGATGGGTGTATTTCTGGCGGCGGTGGAAGGGGGGAAGGGGGGCGCGGTGAATGGGGTGCGTAATGAGACGGGGCGGCAGAATTTGCGTGCCTTATGGGATGGGGGGCCATCGTTGCGGGGGCCGAAGAATTGGTGGGCGCTGCTGGCGCTGGGCGCGTTGCTGGGGTTTTTCGTGCCACGGACCGGGGCGGCGCTGGCGGGATTGGCGGGAGGGCTGTTGGTGGTGGATCTGGTGGCCGGGCTGGGCTGCGTGGCGATCGGGGCGATGATTCGGCGGGGGGAGAGCACGCGGCCGCGGAAATGCGGGTTGGTAGCGGTGTGGGGGGTGGCGGCGGCGATTCTGGCGGCATTGTTGCTGGGGGTGTTTTGAGGAGGAGGTTGAGCTGTTAAGCGGTCTCCGGTTTCTGAGCTTGCTGCGTTGAGATGGGCGCGAATTGAGGATGGAGAGGGCTTGCGACCGGGACGGTCACGCCACGTTTTAGTGTGGGTCGGCTGGGCGGTTGGAAACCGCCGCCACGGGGGGAGGGGCTTGCGACCGGGACGGTCACGCCACTGGAGGAGGATCCGCGAAAAATTTGAGTGCGTGGAATTGGATATCGCCGATAGGTGGGGGCCGATGAATCATCCTTCCTTGTTTGAGCCGCTCCGGGTGGGGGCGTTGCAGTTGCCGAATCGCATTTTGATGGCCCCGTTGACGCGGGTGCGGGCTGATGAGGATCATGTTCCGACGGATCTCATGGCGGAGCATTATGCGCAGCGGGCCAGTGCGGGACTGCTTATTGCGGAGGCCACGGCGGTGATGGAAGGTTGCTCGGCCTTTGGCAATGAGCCGGGGATTTATTCCGCAGAGCAGGTGGTGGGATGGAAGAAGGTGACCGATGCGGTAGATTCTTTCAATTGTGGAGGGATTTCGGAAGGCGGCGGCGAATGCGAAGGCGGCTGGTTTCGACGGGGTGGAGGTGCATGGGGCGAACGGCTATTTGCTGGACGAGTTTCTCCGGGATGGGGCGAACAAAAGAACGGGGTTCTATGGCGGAACGATTGAAAACCGGGCGCGATTGCTTCTGGAAGTGATCGATGCGGTGATCGGAGTCTGGGGAGGTGATCGGGTGGGGCTGCGGGTTTCGCCGTTGAACAGTTTCAACAGTATGATCGATAGCGATCCGGTGGCGCTCTCCACCTATTTGGCGGAGGAGTTGAATGGTCGGGGTCTGGCCTATTTTCATGTGATGCGTGCCGATTTTCTCGGGGAGCAGAAGGGGGATGTGCTGACGCCGATCCGGGCGGTTTACGAGGGGGTGTTGATTGCGAACATGGGCTACACGGCGGATGAAGGGCAGAAGTGCATCGCGGGCGGGGCGATCGATGCGGTGGCGTTTGGGACGAGCTATCTGGCGAATCCCGACCTGCCGGAGCGGATTGCGGCGGGGGCGGAGCTGAATGCGCCGGATGCGGCGACATTTTATTCGGCGGGGCCGGAGGGGTATACGGATTATCCGGCGATGGGCGGGTAGGGGCGGGAGACCGGGATTTGATTTTTGGGCATGCGACCCAGTCTTCGCCGGAGGCTACGCCCGGGCAGGCGGGACGGTCACGCCACGGGGGGCGGTCACTCGATGAAGAGGCGGTTGGCGCGGCGGCGGAGGTGTTTGTTGCCGGGGAGGTTTTCCTTGGCGGGGGCGTCGGGGTCGAGGAGGGCGAGGCAGCGGAGGAGGAGGTCGTTGGAGAGGTCGCTGATGTTATTGGCCTTCAGATAGGTGAAGAGGGCGCGGCGTTGGAGGGACGTGGGGAGGGCGCGGAGTTTGGGGAGGAAGAGGCGGCCCTGGGGATCGATGAGTTGGAGGTGGTCGAGGAGGTCGGCGAGGGCGTTGTCCTGTTCGTCGGCGTGGGCGGCGGCGCGGAGGAGGGCGGGGACGACGTCGCGGTCCATGATGTGTTCGAGGAGGGGGAGGGCTTCGTGGCGGAGGCGGTTGCGGGTGGCGATGGGCTCGAGGTTGGAGGCGTCGTCGCGGTAGGGGAGGCCGTGGGCGGCGAGGTAGGCGTCGATTTCGCTGCGGCGGACGGCGAGGAGGGGGCGGAGGAGGGTGAGCTTGCGGCGCTCGATGCGGAGTTCGGAGGAGAACTGCATGCCTTTGAGTCCGGCGGAGCCGCGGAGGAGGTTGAAGAGGATGGTTTCGGCGTTGTCGTCGGCGTGGTGGGCCAGGAGGAGGCGGGTGCATTTGCGGCGCTTGGCGCATTCCGCGAAGAATGTGTGGCGGGCCTGCCGGGCGGCGGTTTCAAGGGAGAGGCTCTGTTCGTTGGCGAGGCGCTGGACGTTGGTGCGGCCGATCTCGAAGGGGAGCTCGTGCTTTTCGGCGAGGTCGCGGACGAAGGCGGCGTCGTCGGCGGAGAAGAGGCCGCGGAGTTGGTGGTTGAGGTGGCAGAGGGTGATCTTGCGGCAGCCGACGTCGAGGAGGCTGTGGAGGAGGGCCACGGAGTCGCGGCCTCCGGAGATGCCGAGGAGGTGGGATTGATTGGGCTTGAGCCGTGGATCGAGCGGGAGCACGGAGGGAGGATGGGGGGAAGCGAGAGGCGGTCCAATCGCGAAGTTGTCTGGAGGAACTCTTACTCCGCGCTTTGGAGGAGGTCGGTGGCGTATTCCACCCAGGCGCCATTCACGAAAATTTCGACGGGCAGGGAGAGTTCGGCGGCGGGGGCGTGGTCGGGAGTGGGGAACAGCCAGACTTCCACGGCACCTTCGCGGGTCCCGGGGAGGGGGTGGGCGAGGGGAGCGGAGGGGAGGGTGGAGGACTCCGCTTGAGGCGGGAAGAGTTCGCCCTGTTCGGTGAAGAGGCCGTTGCCGTTGCGGTCGGTGGCGAGAAGGTGGCCGGTGGCGGGGTCGCGGTATTCGACGTGCATGGCGGTGGGGGTGCGCACCCGGAAGGGAAGGGGGCCGACGTGGTCGGCTGGGAAGGTGAAGTGATGTTTCAGGGGGATGCGTGGGATGGCAGGGGAAAAGTCGGCGACGGGCGCGGTGTGCTGGACGGTGGGGTCGTGCTATGCGCTATGGGCGGTGTTTTGGTTGCAGTTTGTGGTGGGATTTGTCGTGGGGCTTCCGTTGCTGCCGAACAGATTGCCGGAGAGAGGGTTGGAGTATTTGTCGGCGAAGCCTGACCTCTTTGGATTGAGCCTGCCGGAGACCTGGCTTGTGCTTTCCGTGGTGCTCTCCGTTTGGGCGTTGGCTGGGGTGTTGATGGTGAGCAGGGGAAAGAAGGGGCGCTGGAGGATGAGGTTGGTGACCGTGGCGTTCTCCTTGATTGCGGTGGGGTTCGCGGTGGGGATGTTGAGTTCGCGGGCTCACTATCTGAAGCGGACCAGACAGGTGATGTGGCTTCAAAGGTTCTATTTGGATCAGTTGTTCGAGTGGGATGGTGACGTAGCCCGACAGTTGGCAGCCTATCATCATCATCGCGATAAGCTCGTTGAGTTGGAGCAGGTCATCGTTCGAGAGGAGGAGATTGCTGGACGGACGCCAGAGGAGGCACAGCAGGTATTGACGGCTGCATGTTCGGAGTTTGAGTCGCGAGCGATTTCGGCGCTTGGAGGGAAGACGGAGGATTTGCGATTGGAGCGTTGGGAGGATGCTTGGAGGGATAGCGAGTATGGGGAGTGGGTCTTGCAAACTCAGATCGGGACGATCGGTTATCTGGAGGCGCGCTTGCCGGATTGGGCGACGGAGCCGCGGGTGACGGTGGTGGCTACGCGGGAGGGACGGGGAGAGGCGGAGGTGTTGCGGTGGGGGAGGTGAGTTTTTGGCGGGAACAGGCGTGGGAGGAGAGAAGTGCGCAACCTTTGGGGTTGCGGAGGGGGGTGATCATGACCGGGACGGGTCATGCCACGGTTTCCTGCGGCTGCGCCGTTCGGAGGGCCTGCGACCGGGACGGTCGCGCCACTTTAGGCGATGGTGTCCGTGCCGAAGTAGGGGGCGAGGGGCTCGGGGAGTTTGATGGAGCCGTCGGGTTGCTGGTATTGTTCGAGGAGGGCGACGAGGAGGCGGGGGAGGGCGGTGCCGCTGCCGTTGAGGGTGTGGCAGAAGGTGTTGTTACCTTCGGCGTCCTTGAAGCGGAGCTTCATGCGGCGGGCCTGATAGTCGCCGAAGCAGGAGCAACTGGAGACCTCCAAATATTTGCCTTGGCCGGGGGCCCAGACCTCGATGTCGTAGGTTTTGGCGGAGCCGAAGCCGAGGTCGCCGGTGGAGAGTTCGATGGTGCGGTAGTGCAGGCCGAGCTTTTGGAGGATGGCTTCGGCGTGGCCGGTGAGTTCCTCGAGGGCGGCGAAGGAGTGGTCGGGGTGGACGATCTGGACGAGCTCGATCTTGTCGAACTGGTGCATGCGGATGATGCCCTTGTTGTCGCGGCCGGCGCTGCCCGCCTCGCGGCGGAAACAGGCGGTGTGGGCGGTCATTTTGAGGGGGAGCTGCTCCTCGGCGAGGATCGTTTCGCGGTAGAGGTTGGTGACGGGGACCTCGGCGGTGGGGACGAGGAAGAGTTCGCCGTTGTCAAAGCCGTACATGTCCTCTTCGAACTTGGGCAGCTGGGTGGTGCCGACCATGCACTCGCGTTTGACGAGGAGGGGGACGTTGACCTCCTCGTAGCCATGTTCGGCGCTTTGGGTATCGAGGAGAAACTGGATGAGGGCGCGCTGGAGTTTGGCGCCGGCGCCGCGATAGACGGCGAAGCCACTGCCGGAGATGCGGGTGGCGTCCTCGAAGGAGATGAGGCCGAGCGCTTCGGCGAGTTGGACGTGGTCCTTGGGATTGGCGATCTCCGGTTTGGCGCCCCAAGTGCGGATCTCGGGGTTGGCCTCCTCGTTGTTGCCGACCGGACAGGCCTCGTGGGGGAGGTTGGGGATGCGGAGGAGGAGTTCGGTTTGGCGGGCCTCGGCGGTGGCTGCTGATTCGTCGAGGGCCTTGATCGCTTCCCCGATCTTTTTGACGGCGGTTTCGATGGCGGAGCTGTTCTTTCCCTGGGCACGCAGGGCACCGATCTCCTTGGAGGTTTGCTTGCGCTGGGATTGGAGTTGTTGCTTCTCGGTTTCCGCTTTGCGGCGGGTCTCGTCGCAGGCGAGGACCTCGTCGATGAGATCGGCGGATCCGTCATGACGCGCGGCGAGGCGTTCCTTGATGGCGGCGGGGTTTTCTCGGATGGCGCGGATGTCGAGCATGGGCGGGGGATGAGAAGCAGAAACCGGGGCAAATTCACGTCAAATCTCCCGGGAAATGTGAATGAGTGGGGAGGGCCGCGGCGGCGGGGAAGGGTCGGCCAACAACTTGCGAATAAGGATATTCGCATACCCCATAACCAGTTGGTGGTTAATTCGGTAAATGAAAGCGCGGCTCCGGGATGGAACCGCGCTTTCTCTAGCTTGGCTGCAAAGAGGAAGAAGAAATCTCTTTGCGGCGCCCGACTTGTTCACAGCCGGACACGGAGCAGAGCGTAGGCAGATGAGGGGGATTGTCTAATGAGCATTTTGACGCAGCGGAGGGCCTCTGGCAGAGGGTCCGCGAAACGAGGGAGTTGCGCCAAATTGGAGCCTCTGGGAGGGGGTAATTTTTTTTCATTCTCCGCATATTTTGCTATGGGGAGACCGACTTCAAAGCAGGTTTGAGGGGGCTGAGGGGAGGGTGGCGGGGAGGCTAGGAAAACAGGACAAGGTGTTTGTACTAGAGAAGTTATGTGAATTAACCTTTTGGAAGGCCTGGAATAGTTAACTCTTCCTTATGAAATCTAGCCTGGGATTCTTGGTCCTCTTTGGTGCGATCCTGGTGCTGGTGATGGCGGCGTCATTGCCGGAGCGGAAGAGTGGTAGTGATGCGCAAGAGGGGCGAGCTGAGAGTGCGATGGAGACGGTGATGGGTGAGAGCGAGGCGTTCGACATGGCGGAAGAAGAGACCTCGATGGGATTTACGATGGTGACGACGAAGATCACGGAAGCGGAGAGGCGGTGAGGAATTCGGAATGCGGAGACGGAGACGGGCGGCGCGGGGTGAGCGGTGGTTGCCGCCGCCCCTTCAGGGTGGGGATGCGTTGGGGTGCGGGTGACCATGGCTGAAGCCATTCGCTTTGTGCCCTGTCCCCTTCAGGGACCCGGGGGGGGGAAGTTGGAGAGGGGGGGGCGGCTAATCGAGGACCTGTTCGGCGAGGAAGGATTGTTTGGAGAGTTCGGCGTAGAGGCCGTTGCGGGCGAGGAGTTCGTCGTGGGTGCCTTGTTCGACGACGCGGCCCTGGTCGAGGACGTAGATGCGGTCGGCGTTGCGGATGGTGGAGAGGCGGTGGGCGATGACGATGGCGCTGCGGTTGCGCATGAGGGCGTCGAGGGCTTCCTGGATGAGGCGTTCGGTTTCGGAGTCGACCGAGGCGGTGGCTTCGTCGAGGAGGAGGATGGGGGGATTTTTGAGGAGGGCGCGGGCGATGGAGAGGCGTTGTTTCTCGCCGCCGGAGAGTTTGACGCCGCGTTCGCCGACGTTGGTGTCGAGGCCTTCGGGGAGGTCGCGGACAAAGGTGGCGGCGCGGGCGGCGTCGAGAGCGGCCCAGAGTTCCTCCTCGGAGGCGTCTCGTTTGGCGAGGCGGAGGTTTTCGCGGACGGTGTCGTTGAAGAGGAAGGCCTCCTGGGTGACGTAGCCGAGGGCGCTGCGGAGGGAGGCTTTGGCGACGCCGTTGAGTTCGTGGCCGTCGATGCTGATGGAGCCTTCCTCGTATTCATAAAAGCGGCAGAGGAGGTTGACGATGGTGGACTTGCCGGCCCCGGTGGGGCCGACGAGGGCGATGGTCTGGCCGGGGGCGGCCTCGATGTTGACCTCGTGGAGGGTGGGTTGGTCGCCGTAGGAGAAGGAGAGGTTGGTGAACTTCACGTGGCCGCGGACGGGCAGGGGGAGGGGGGTGCCGTCGGCGGCGTGGGGTTCGTCCTCGGAATCGAGAATTTCGAAGACGCGGTCGCCGGCGGCGCGGGCGGAGAGGGCCATCTGGTTGAGTTGGTGGAGGCGGGCGACGGGTTCGTAGAAGAGGGTGAGGAGGAGGAAGAACTCGAGGAGTTCGCCGATCTTCATGCCATCGGGTCCTCCATCCATGACCGCCCAGCCGCCGAAGCCGAGGACGAGGACATAGCCGCACATGCCCACGAAGGACATGCCGGGGGAGTAGAAGGCCCACCAATACATGATGCGGAGGGTGGACTGGCGGAGTTTCTCGGAATAGCTGTTGAAGCGGGCGTGCTCCTCCTCCTCGGCCGTGAAGCTCTTGATTTGGCGGATGCCGGAGATGTTGTCGTGGAGGAGGGCGTTCATGTCGCTGGCCGCGTCGCGCTGTTCCCGGTAGCGGGAACGGGCGTTGCGGGTGTAGATCCAGGCCCCCAGGGCGAGGAAGGGGACGGGGAGGGTGGCCCAGAGGGCGACGCTGGCGTCGTTGAGGTAGAGGATGAGGCCGACGATGAAGATCTGCAGGACGGCCATGAGGCCCTGCTCGACCCCGTCGATGAGGATGCGTTCCATGGCGGTGACATCCTCCACGACACGGGTCATGATATCGCCGGTGCGGCGGCCGTCGAACCAGCGGAGGGGGAGGCGCTGGAGTTTTTGGTAGAGGTCGGAGCGGAGGTCGTAGATGACCTTTTGCTCGAAAATGTTGTTGAGGATGAGGCGGAGGCTGCCGAGGCCGTCCCGGAAGAGGAAGGCGGCGAGGGCGAGGGCGACGAGGGAGAGGAAGAGGCCGCGGTCGCCGTTGGGGATGACCACATCGATGATGTAGCCCGTAATTTTTGGGAAAACGATGACTGCGGCGGTGCCGAGGAGGGCACAAGCGAGCTGGGCGGACGCCAGAAGGGGGTAGCGCCGCAGGTAGGAAACGACGCGGAGGATGGTTTTCATGGCCGGGCGGCACTTAGGGTCGCGGCATGTCCTTTGTAAAGACAGGGGGCGTTTTTAGGCAAATTTTTGGGTTGTCGGGGGACGGGGGGCCTTATTAGTGTGACGGGACACCTTCGGAGAACTTCAATCCCAACGCAGTAGAAAAACGATGGCCAATCTTTTTGCGATTTTAACCGCGCTCGTCCTCGCGGTGAGCGGTTACCTAGCCTACGCCAACATGGGCGACGAAACGATCACCAAGCGCGGCTACAAGGGGTGGATCAAAGCGCGCACCGATGAGCAGGCCTCGTTGAAGCGCAATCAGAACACCTTGGCCGGGCTGCAGGAAGACCTGAAGGGCACCGAGAGCGAGCTGGCCGATTACAACAGCCAGAATGAAACATTGCAGACCGAAGTGGAAGCGCAGCTCGCGAAGAACAGCGAGTTGGAAGCGCAGGTGTCCGCGAAGAAGGCTGAAGCCGAGTCGAAGGCTGCGGAGGTTGCCGAGAAGCAGAAGGTGATCGAGGGCATCGGCGACGCCGACCAGGTCATTGCAACGCTGAAGCGGACACAGGATCAACTTCAGGAACTCGGGAGGGCGATCGATGAAGGCACCGCGAAACGCGCGGCACTCGAATCGGAGAAGAAGAATACCGAGGTGGCCATGGAAGGCCTCAAGGGGACCATCAACCTGCGAGTCTCCGGCAAGTCCGATCCGAGTCTCCGCACCTACGTCCGGAGCGTCTATCGCGGACTTGGTTTTGTGACCCTCGCGGCGGGCGACAACAAGGGCATTGTGAAAGACTCCCGCCTCGATGTGATTCGCGACGGCGAGAAGGTCGGCCAGTTGCAGGTCACCACGGTGGAGGCCAACACGGCCGCCGCCGATATTGTTCCGGACTCCCTGATACCGGGAGGCTCGATCGTGGAGGGCGACATTGTGATCGCTGAACAGCCGAAGGAAAAGGCTCCCAGGAAGTAAGGAACCCCAACGATCGAAACCAAGCGATGAAAACAATTTTTTACATCCTCTCCGTCCTCGTCATCGGCGCCTCCGCCTACTTCGCCTTTGAGAACAAGGCCAAGCTTTTGAATGAAAGGGCCGTGTATGACGAGGCATTCGCCACCAACGCGAATGTGACGGCGTCCATCAAGACGACCCTGAAGAACCTTGATGACACGAAGCAGGCCCTGACTGCTTCGAAGGCGAAGCACGAGGAGCTGAAGGCAACGAAGAGCAACGAAGAGGCCAAGGAGCGCAGCCATCTGGCGTCGGTCGAGAAGTACGAGACGGAGATCGAGGACCACGACGCCAAGCTGGCGGAGTTCGCGGAGATCGAAGCGAAGGTGAAGGAGATGATGAAAGGCATCGACATACCCTTCGCGCGGATCGGCGAAGAGATTGAGAAGCTGAAGAGTCAGCAGAAGGGACTCCAGAAGGACTTCGAGGAGTTGGAAGTGACCATCTTGGGACTGGAGAAGAACGTTTCCAGCAACAAGGATGAGGTCGCCCGCCTGCAGAGCCGCTTGGTGGATATGCGCCAGCGGATCGCCCGAAACTCGCTGCAGGGCCGCATCACTGCGGTGGATCCGGTGTGGGGCTTCGTGGTGGTCAACCTTGGCGACAAGAACTCGAACATCACCGCGCAGTCGGACCTTCTGGTGTATCGGGACGGTGTATTCCTTGGTCGCCTTGACATCCAGTCGATCGAGCCGAACCAGACTATTTCGGACATTGACCTGAAGCACCTTCGCCCCGGCCAGCGCATTCGCCCCGGGGATACGGTGATTCTGGCGAAAACGGTCGGCAACTAAGCGGCCATCGATTCAATTTACAGACCGGCGGGAGGAAACTCCCGCCGGTTTTTTGATGAGGTTTTTCATGAAGGTGTGGGGTGGACCCGGGTATGCACCGGCGGGATCAACAGTGTTCGGCATGGATCGCGCTTTAAAAATCTGACGGGTTGGTCCGGGGGGTAGCCTCGGCGAGAAATGGCCCCGCTTCATTGAGGGCCATAAACAGTTCGGCATTCACCATGCCGAACATGTTTGGGGGGACGCCCGGGCTCCTTTCGGTGTTGCCTGGGGAGGGGCCCGGGTATCCACAGGAGGGGAGGCTTGCGGCCCTTACGGCGTTGCGGGTTGTTGGGGGGAGTTGGGGATGCCTATACCTCCCGCTTGCAATCGTGGGGCGGGCAGCTAGTTTTCCTGCATGCAGAAGTTGGTGCTTACCTTGTTGGGCCTTGGGGTGGGATTGATCCTGGGTGGCTGTGCGACGACCGAGCCGGCTCCAGTGGGTCCGGTGAGTGAGGAGAGTGACATGCCCTGGAACACTCCGCAGCCCGGCGAAGGCGGTTCGGCCTTTGGTGGTTTGCTCAATGAAGGGCGTCGATGAGCGGGTGCCGGTGTTGGTTGCTGCGGATGGTCGTGGTGTTGGCAGGGGGGCTTTGCCTGTCCTGCGGATCGGATCCGGGTGCGCAAGACTCCATGCCGTGGAATGTGCCTCCGGCGGGAACGGGCGGTGGAGTGTTGAGTGGGGTGATGCAGGAGGGACGGCGATGAGATTGAGCGGAATCTTTTTGAGATCCTTGCTGGTGGTTCTGGGTTGTGGGGTTTGCCTTTCGTGCGGGTCGAGTGCGGGTGCACGGGGAGACGGGCACTTGAGTGCGCCGAAGCAAGAGACCGGGGGAAGGTGGTTTGCGGGAGCGTCGGTGATAGGGTTTTAGGATTCGGTTGAAGGGAGATTGGGAGGGTGGATTGAAAGGGGGGAGCGGGGGAGGATGGGGAGGGGGGTGGAACCGCCGACGCCTCGCAGAGGCGCCGCTACGCGGAGGGAGGGCATGCGACCGGGACGGTCACGCCACGTCTTGAGATGCCACGCCTACCGATGGTAGGGTTCGCCGCGTTTGATGGTGTAGACGCGGTAGAGTTGTTCGAGGAGAATGACGAGGGCGAGTTCGTGTTGGAGGGTGAGGGAGGAGAGGGAGAGGATGAGGTCGCTCTCGCGGCGAAGTCCGTCGGGGTGGCCGTCGGAGCCGCCGATGAGGAAGGAGACCGTCTTCACGTCGCTGCGGAGTTCGAGGGCGTCGATGCGTTCGACGAGTTGGGCGGTGGTGAGTCGTTCGCCGCGTTCGTCGAGGGCGATGCGGAAGGTGCCCGCGCTCTTCTCGAGGAGTTGTTTGGTCTCGTCCTTTTCCTTGAGGTAGTCGATCTCCAGTTCGCAGGAGCGGGTGAGGCGGCGTTGGTAGTCGGTGATGCCGTCGGCGGCGTGGCGGAGTTTTGGTTTGCCGACGGCGAGGATGCGGAATTTCACGGGGAGAGGCTAGGCTAGGCGGATGGATTGGATGGCGGCGGCCATGTCGGGGGCCTTGAAGGTGGAGGAACCGGCCACGAAGGCGTTGGCGCCGGCTTTCGCGGCGATGGGGGCGGTGGCGGAGTCGATGCCGCCGTCCACTTCGATGTGGTAGGAGAGGCCGCGTTCGGCGCGGAGGGCGGCGGCTTGGGCGACCTTGGGCATGGTTTCGGCCATGAAGGACTGCCCCCCGAAGCCGGGGACGACGGTCATGACGAGGAGGAGGTCGATCTGGTCGAGGTAGGGTTCGACGGCGGAGAAGGGAGTGGCGGGGTTGAGGACGAGGCCGGCCTGCGCGCCGGCGGCCCGGGTGCGCCGGAGGGTTTCGGCGACGTCGTGCTCGGCTTCGACGTGGACGGAGATGAGATCGGCGCCGGCCTCGATGAAGCGGGGGAGGTAGTGGTCGGGCCGGGAGATCATGAGGTGGACGTCGAGGAAGACATCGTTGGTGGCGTGGACGGCGGCGACCACGGCGGGGCCGAAGGAGATGTTGTCGACGAAGTGGCCATCCATGACGTCGAGGTGTATCCAATCGGCACCGGCCTTGATGGCGCGGGAGGTTTCCTCGCCGATGCGGCTGAAGTCGGCGGCGAGGAGGGAGGGGGCGACGATGCGGTCTTGGAAGGTGCGGGGGATCACGGGGAAGAGGTTGAGGGGAGAATGCGGAGTTGGGAATTCGGAATGCGGAATTTGGGGGAGTCTGCGCTCAGGTGGAGAGGGGGAAGGTTTGACCACTGATTTCACTGATATCCGCTGATTGGGGGAGGGGGCGATCCGGGCTGGGGTTACTTTTGCTGGGGGCGGAGTTTGCCGGAAATTTTTTGGAAGGCGAGGCGGAGGAGGGAGGGGAACTGGGAGGCCCACCAGTAGAAGCCCATGGGGACGGCGAGGCTGAGGAAGAGGGCGAGGGCGGTTTCGGGGTAGGGCATCTGCTCGGGGGAGGGGTCGGGGGCGGCGAGGGGGACGGCGAGGAGGCAGACGAGGAGGATATAAAAGCAGAAGGCGAGAGGAATGCCGCCGCGAACTTTGGGGAGTTTCTGTTTAGAGCAGAGGAACTCGGCGAGGAGGGTGGCGGGGAGGAAGACGAGGAGAGAAGCGCCGGAGTGGAGGAGGAAGATGGCGAGGAGGCCGAGGGGATAGATGGAGGGGTTGCCGATGCCCTGATTGGCGAGGAGGGCCCAGAGGAGGAGGAAGAGATAGGTGATGGTCCAGAGGAGGAGCCAGATACCGGTGGTGGCGGCCCAGGCAAAGAGGTGGCGCAGGGCGGGGCGGAGCTGGGTGGCGGACATGGCGAGGGGATGCTGCCACTGAATGGGGGCCTTGGCACGCGGGATTTGGGACGGGCCACCGGCAGGGCGGGGGACTGTAGCTGGTTGATCATGCGCTCCCACGACGCGAGGTCGTGGGGGGCGGGGAGGAGGGGCGGGGGGTAGCTGATTGATCATGCGCTCCCACGACGCGAGGTCGTGAGGGGGCGGGGAGCATTCGCAAAACGGATGGTTCACTTCGTGGACCTTGGGGGCTAGGGTGGGGGGGTGAGTGAGGACCTGATCATCGACTTGCAGAGCGACGAGTTTTTCATGCAGCAGGCGCTGCGGGAGGCGCGGCGGGCCTACGCGGCGACGGAGGTGCCGATCGGGGCGGTGGTGGTGCGGGAGGGGCTGGTGATTTCGCGGGCTTGGAACCAGGTGGAGACGCTGAAGGATGCCACGGCGCATGCCGAGATGTTGGCGCTGACCGCGGCGCAGGCGGCGGTGGGGGATTGGCGCTTGGAAGGGTGCACCCTCTATGTGACGAAGGAGCCCTGTCCGATGTGCGCGGGGGCCATCGTGCATTGTCGGCCGGAGCGGGTGGTGTTCGGCTGTCCGGATCCGAAGGGCGGGGCGGCGGGGGGATGGATCAATCTGCTGGATGCGAATCCGCCGTTGAACCACAAGTGCGAGGTGACGGCGGGGGTGTTGGGTGAGGAGTGTCTGGGGATGATCCAAGGGTTTTTCCGGGAGGCGAGGGGGAGGAAGAAGGGGAGCGTGGGCGTCCCGCCCGCTGCAGAAGACTGGGGTTGAGATGCGGGCGGGACGCCCACGCTCCCTTCGGAATTTCCTGATCTTGCGGAGACGGGGGGCGATGACTAAGAAGAGGGCATGCCAATTCATGCGGTGCTGGGGACGGACGAAGGCCGGGTGGCGGAGGAGGCGGCGCGCTTGTTTAACGAGCTCAAACCATCAGGCGGGGATGAATTTACGAATGATCTCATAGAGGGTTCGGCGTCGAATGCGGAGGAGGCGTTTCAGATTTGTGCGCGGACGATCGAGGCGTTGCAGACGCTGGGATTTTTCGGGGGGGCGAAGGTGGTGTGGTTGAAGGCGGCGAACTTTTTGGCGGATGACCGGACGGGTGGGGCGGAGCGGGCCAAGGAGGGGGTGGAGGCCTTGTTGGATGTCTTGAAGGGCGGGCTGGGGGAGGAGGTGACTTTTTTGCTGAGTGCTTCGGGGATCGACAAGCGCCGGGGCTTGTTCCGGTGGTTGAAGGACAACGCGGAGCTGGCGGTGTTTGACAAGATCGATGTCTCCAAGGAGGGATGGGAGGAGGAGGTGGCGATGATGGTGCGGGGGCGGGCGAAGGACTTGAACCTGATCTTTGAGGATGATGCGCTGGAGCTGTTCGTGCAGTTGGCGGGAGAGGACACGCGGCAGATCGGGAACGAGCTGGAGAAGTTGTCGCTCTATGTGGGCGAGGGAGGGGTGGTGGAGCTGGGGGCGGTGCGACTGATGGTGCCGGCGAGCCGCAAGGGGGTGATCTGGGAGGTGAGCCGGGCGCTGGAGAGTCGCGATGCGGCGCGGGTGGTGGAGTTGATCGATGCGCAGATGGAGAAGAACGAGAGCGCGATTGGGATCATCCGCGCGGCGATCATTCCGACGGTGCGGAATTTGTTCTTGGTGCGGGTGTTGTTGGATTCGCATCCGCGATTGCCGGCGGGGAATCGGGTGGCCTTTGCGAAGGCGTTGGAGCGATTGCCGGCGGGGGATTTGGCGTGGTTGCCGCAGAAGAAGGCGGGGGGGGTGAATGTCTGGGGCTTGGCCTTTGCGATGGAGAAGGCGGGGCAGTTCACGACGGCGGAGTTGCGGGAGGCCATGGAGGAGTGCCTGAAGGCGGACCGGGGTTTGGTGACCACGCAGTTGGATCCGCGTTTTGTGCTGCATCGGTTGGTGGCGCGGATCTGTACGGGTGGGGGACGGCGGAGGAAGGCGGGGTAGGTCGTTGGAAGTCGGAGGTTGGAGGGCGGAGATGGATGTTGTGATTGGTGAGGGGGAGGTGTTCGGTTAGAAACGGGGAATGAAAACGGTTTTGCTCGGCTTGGTGATTGGGGTGGCGGCGGGATTTGTGGGGGCGCTTTGCGGGGTGGGGGGCGGGATCATCATGGTGCCGGCCTTTGTGTTGGCCTTTGGGCTGGAGCAACCAAAGGCGGTGGCCACCTCGCTGGCCGTGGTGGTGGTGACGGCGCTCTCCGGGACTCTGAACCACGTTTTTGCCAAGTCGGGACTGATTGATTGGAAGCTGGCTCTGGCGGTGGGGGCCGGGGCGATTCTGGCGGCGTGGTTCGGGTCCGATGTCATGCGCGGAATGCGCAGCGATGTGCTCACGAAGATCTTCGGGGCGTTGTTGATCGTGGTGGGGATCCGGATGTTTCTGGTGAAGGCGTGAGGGAGGAGAGGCCGGAGGGCGGAATGGAAAGAACGCATATCAGCCCAGGGCAAAGAGGCGGAGCGGGTGCCGCCCCGGGGATGGCGTTGTGTGGCGTGGGTGCGTCCTGAAGGGACGCTTTATGCTCGGAGGCGGTAGAGGTCGGGCGCGGATGGGGACGGCGTGCGGCGGGACGCCGACAGCGATGGGGGGGGGCTAGATGAGGCCGCTGCGGGCGAGGAGGGGTTCGAGTTCGGGGTCCCGGCCCATGAAGTCGCGGTAGAGTTGGTCGGGGCGGTCGGAGTTGCCCCGGCTGAGGATGGCTTTGCGGAAGGCGCGGCCGGTGTCGGGATTGAGGGGGCCTTCCTTTTGGAAGCGGGTGAAGGCGTCGGCGTCGAGGACCTCGGCCCATTTGTAGGAGTAGTAGCCGGCCGCGTAGCCGGTGGCGTCGCCGAAGAGGTGGGTGAAGCGGCGGGCCATGGTGGGGGGGCGGGAGGCGAGGGGGGCCTGATAGCCGTCGAGGATTTCGTTGGCGACCTCGTCGAGGTCGCGGCCCTGAAAGCGCTCGAGGTGGATGTGGAGCATGAGGTCGAGGCGGCCGAGGGCGAGTTGGCGCATGAATCCGGAGGCGCTCATGTAGTTGCGGGCCGCGATCATCTTGTCGAAGAGGGCGTCGGGGATCGGTTCGCCGGTCTCGTAGTGGAGGGCGAAGAGGTCGAGCGATTCGCGATCCCAGCAGAAGTTTTCCATGATTTGGGAGGGCAGCTCGACGAAGTCCCAGGCCACGTTGACGCCGGAGAGGCCCTTGACGGGGACCTCGCTGAGGAGTTGGTGGAGGAGGTGGCCGAACTCGTGGAAGACCGTCTCGACCTCGCGGTGGGTGAGGAGGGCGGGTTTGCCGGAGACTGGTTTGGTCATGTTGCCGCAGATGAGGCCGAGGTGGGGGCAGCGGGGTTTGTCGCCGGAGGCGGGGAGGCCGGTCTTGAGGTAGTTCATCCAGGCGCCGCCGCGTTTCGATTCGCGGGGGTGCCAGTCGGCGTAGAAGGAGCCGAGGTGGTCGCCGGAGGTGCTGTCGTGGAGGTCGTAGAAGGTGACCTCGGGGTTCCAGACCTCGATGCCCTCGCCGCCCTGGTCACCGGGTTCGTAGTAGGCGCTGTCGCGGGAGGTGATGGTGATGCCGAAGATGCGGGAGGCGATTTCGAACATGCCCTTCATGACCTTTCCGACGGAGAAGTAGGGGCGGAGTTCCTCCTCATCGAAGTCGAAGAGTTCCTTGCGGCGGCGTTCGGCCCAGTAGCCGGTTTCCCAGGGTTGGAGGGGGGCGGGGGCGGCGCCTGTTATTTCGGCTTTGTAGGTTTGGAGGTCCGCGCATTCCTGTTGGAAGGCCGACGCGATGCGCTCGTGGAGGTCGGTGGAGAAGTCGAGGGCGGTCTTGCCGTCGCGGGCCATGCGGCGTTGGAGGATGAGGTCGGCGAAGTTGTCGAAGCCGAGCAGTTCGGCCTTTTCCTGGCGGAGGGCGAGGATTTTCCAGACCAGGTCGCTGTTGTCGTGGGCTCCGGAGTTGCCGACGGTGCAGTTGCCTTCGAAGACCTCGCGGCGGAGGTCATCGTCCTCGGCGTATTGGAGGACGGGGCCGAGGGAGGGGTATTGGAGGGTGAAGCGCCAGCGGGGATCCTCGTCGCTGCCGAGGTCCTTGGCGGCGGCATCGGCGCGGGCGCCCTCGATGGCGCTTTGGGGGAGGCCGGCGAGGCGGGCGGGATCGTCGAGGACGAGCGACCAGGCGTTGGTGGAGTCGAGGACGTTCTCGGTGAACTTCTGGGTGACTGCGGAAAGGTCGGATTGGATCTCGGCGATGCGGGCTTTCCGGGCGGCAGGCAGGTCGGCCCCGGCGTCGCGGAAGTAGGCGCAGGTTTCCTCGACGAAGCGGGCGCGGACGGGGTCGAGGGATTTGGCGGCGTCGGAGTCGGCGAAGGACTTGAGGACGGCCCAGAGGGCGGCGTTGAGGGGGATGGCGGCGGAGAAGGCGGAGACGGTGGGCAGCATGTTGTTGAGGGCGGCGCGCTGCTCCTCGCTGTTGCGGACCGAGTCGAGATGGTTGAGGCGGCCCCAGCCGCGGTCGAGGGCGGCGCTGGCCTCGTCGAAGGCGGCGAAGGTGTTCTCGTAGGTTTCGGCGTCCGGGGTGACCGCGCAGATGGCGTCGAGGTTCTCCTTGGCCGCGGCGATGGCGGCATTGATGTCGGTCTCGACGCGTTCGGGGGTCAGGAGGGACCAGCGGATGTGGAAATCGTCTTCGAGAAAGGGGTGTGCGCTCATGCTGGCGACACTGATAGCGCGGATGGGCGGGGAGGGAAGTAAAAGCCGATTACCGCTTTTTGAAATAGCCCAGTTGTTTCTCGCTGATGGGCATGCCGAGGAACTCCATGAGGCAGAGCATGTCGTCCCAGACCTTGCGTTTTTCGGGGAGGGCGGCGTCGGAGTGGAGGAGGTAGGAGGGGTGGTAGGTGACGCGGAGGGGGATGCCCTCGAACTCGTGCCACGATCCGCGCATGTGTCCGACTGTTTCGGTCGAATCGAGGAGGCCTTCCGCGGCGGTGGCACCGAGCGCGACGATGCACTGGGGCTTGATGATGCCGATTTCGGCCCGCACGAAGGGCAGGCAGGCGTGCATTTCCTCGCGGGTGGGTTTGCGGTTGTTGGTGGTCTGGTTTTTGAGGGAGGGGCGGAACTTGCAGATGTTCGAGATGTAGATCTCCTCGCGGCTGAGGCCCATGGCGACGAGGATGGCGTTGAATTTCTCGCCGGCCTTGCCGACGACCGGTTCGCGGCGGAGTTCCTCCTCGTAGCCGGGGGCTTCACCGACGAAGACGATGGGGGCCTCGGGGTTGCCGATGGCGAAGACCAAGGTGTCGCGCAGGGTGCCGAGGTTGCGGGCTGGTTCCCAGGATTCGGCCTGGGCACGGAGGGAGGCGAGCTGCTCGGTGGGGGTCGTGCCGGTGGGGGTGAGGGGAGCGGCCACGGCGACCGCGGCGGCGGGTTGGGGGGCCGTCGCGGTGGCGGAGGAGCGGCTCGGTTGGGGCGCGTTGGCCTTGAAGTAGCCACGGAGAATGGCGCGGGCTTCCTCATCGACGGGCACATGGGTCACGCCCTGCCGCTCGAGCTGGCGGAGATAGTCGATGAGGACGGCGGTTTGGGCCACGGAGCCAGTGGAGCCTGCGGGAGGGTCTCGGGCAAGCCTGCGTGATGGGATTTTGAGAAGGGGGGAAGGATTCCAAAAGCTGTTGTTCCTTGTACTTGCGATGGCGGGAGGCATCCGACATGCTGCGCGGGAACGATTCGCAGTATTATCCATCATGTTTAAACGTCTCGGCAATCTCATCAAAGGCTTCTTGAGTCTCTTTATCGGCGGCTTGGAAAAGCAGAATCCGGAAGCCCTTCTCGAAAATGAGAAGGAAAACCTCCGCAAGCAGATCGGCGAATTCAATTCGGGTCTCGTGACACACGCCGGACTGGTGGAGCGGCTCATGTCGCAGGCCAAGCGGCTCGGCTCGGAGGAAACGCAGCTGCGGGCCAAGACGGCCGCAAATTTGAAGGCGGGCAACCGCAAGGCGGCCGGGGAGCTGGCCTACAAGCTGAAGGCGGTGGATGTTCAGCATGACGAGGTGCAGGCCCAGCTGGAGGATGCCGAGAAGCGCTACAAGGAACTGGTCAAGGCGCGCGACATCAGCATCAAGACGGCCCGCGAGAAGATCGAGGCGCTGCGCCGGGGCATTGACGACCTGAAGGTGCAGAAGGCCATGGCGGAGCTCAACGAGATGGCGGCGGGGATGGTCACGGAGATCGGGGGCTCGGGCGAGACGCTCAATCGTCTCGAGGAGATGGTGGAGGAGGAGCGCACCAAGGCGGCCGGCCGGAATCGGGTGGCCCGCGACAGCATGGACATGAGCGAGATCAACATCCTTGAGTCCGAGCAGAATGCCTTGGAGGAAATGGCGCTGGCTGATTTCGCGGCGGCGGAGGGCATCGAGCTCGAGACAGGTCCGGCGGCGCCTTCGGAAGCGGAAGGCGGCGAGACGAACAAAGGGACCATGGGACCGAGTGTCTCGGAGTAGGATCTGCTGACCATGGCCTCCCTTCCATCCTGGGCGCGTGAGGTCATTGCGCGCTATGAGAGCGGCACGGCGGGGTGCTTTGTGCTCTATGGGAACATCAACGACCGCCTCCTCCTGCCTCCCGGGAGCAAGAAGCGTCTCGGGCGGCTGCATGACTTCCTGTTGGAGGCGCTTCTGCCGCGCTTTGATGTGGTGCTTTCCTATGAGCTGGGATTTGGGCTGCGGATCGAGCGGGGGGGGGAGACCTTTTCGGAGTGGCCCACCGCGAAGGAATCGTCGGACTTCCCGGCGCGGCCGCTGGAGGCGGTGCGGTTCCTGACCCACTACCTGATCTACTGCCGGAACATGAAGGCGGTGACCGGCCGGGCTCCGCAGGTGGCGGTGATCATCCGGCAGGCGCAGCTCATGGCCCCGGCCATCCCCAACGCGCTGAACAACGATCTCAATGCCCTGGCCTCGCTGCTCCGTTCGTGGGCGGCGGATGTGAATTTGCAGGACCACGGGCAAGCCGCGTTCCTGATTTCCGATCACCTGCACAGTCTGCATCCCCTTGTTGCGGCCAATCCGCGGATGAGTGCGGTGGAGGTGCCGCTGCCGGAGAAGGAGGATCTGCAGGGGGCGCTGGCGGTGCTGGCGGAGACCTGTCCGCTGGCCCTGCAAAATTTCCGGGAGGACCTTGGCAAGCCTGCGGAGCGGTTGACGGGGACGACGCTCAGTGCGGTGGAGGGCATGCTCAAGCGTCGCGAGTATGAGAAGCGGCCCCTGGTGGAAGGCGATCTGAGCGATTTGAAGAAGTCCCTGGTGGAGGCGGATTGCGGGGGGCTGATCGAGTTTGTGGAACCGAACCGCAATCTTGACGACGTGATCGGCATCGACACCGTGAAGTCGTGGTTGCGGCAGGATCTCGCCCTGTGGAAACAGGATGAGCTGCAGGCGCTCCCGATGGGTTATCTGTTTTGCGGACCGGTGGGAACCGGGAAGACCTACCTTGCGGAGTGTCTGGCGGGGGAGGCGGAGGTCCCGGTGGTGACCCTGCGCAATTTCCGCGACCGCTGGGTGGGGAGCACCGAGGCGAACCTCGAAAAGATCTTCGCCCTCCTCCATGCCCTTGGTCGTTGCATCGTCTTCATCGACGAAGCGGACCAGGCTCTGGGGAGGCGTGCCGCGCAGTCGGGGGACTCGGGAGTCTCCAGCCGGGTTTACTCGATGATCGCCAAAGAAATGTCCGATCCCGACAACCGCGGTCACCTGCTTTGGGTGCTGGCTTCCAGTCGTCCCGACCTCATTGAGATCGATCTCAAGCGGCCCGGGCGGGTCGATGTGAAGGTGCCGCTCTTTCCGACCACCACCCCGGCGGAGGGCTTTGCGCTGCTCCGGGCCTTGTGCAAAAAGCGGAAACTGGATCTACCCAAGGAGGCCTTTGAAGAGCTCAAGGGGCGGATTCCGGATCTGCTCACGCCGGGTGCGGCGGAGGTCCTTGCGGTGAAATGCTATCGTCTCGCCAAGCTCCACAACCTCGAGCCCCGCATCGCGCTCCGGGACTGCCTGACCGACTATGTGCCCCCCGTCCCCCACGAAATCCTCCACTATCAGATGAAAATTGCCGCGGACGAATCGACGGAGGCCGGCTTTGTGCCTGAGCGCATTCGGGAGCTACTGAAGCAAGCGTAGCAAGGGCTCCAGCCGATTGCGGCGCTTACTGTTTTTGCGTCATTATTCTGCTACAGGGGTCGGCCTGCCGGAGCCTACGAAAAAAGGGGTTGAGTCGGCTCCCGAAAGCGACTAAAACCCGCCGTCGAGCAGTAGCTCGACGATCTTTATTTTCAAGATCACTAAAACAAGCCGAATGAAATCCGTCCTCTTGTACGCTATCGTGGCCTTGCCCGTAGCCGGAACCTTGGCGAGCTGCAGCAGCTCGGGTAGCGCATCGACTTCGAACCTCAAGATTCTGACCAAGGAACAGATCGCGGGATTGACGAGTTGGGCTTCATTGGGTGGCGGATCGCTTCCGGACGCTCCTTCCATGGCGTTGGTGCATTCTTCCGCGAACCTGCCGAAGGACAAGCACGGCATGCCGACCTACAGTCTGAACCAGCGCAACCGGGTGGTGCGGACCACGTCCTACTCCCACATGGAGAATGAGCCTGGGGCACCGGGTCGCCTGAATGCGGCGGGAACGATCCTCAAGTATGGCCAGGTGCGGAGCGCGGCGGCGGATTGGTCGCAGTATCCGGTTGGCACGACTTTCAAGATCAAGGGGCTGCCCTACACCTACGTGGTGGATGACTACGGCTCATCGCTGGTTGGCACGAACACCATCGACATTTTCCACCCGACCTTGGGTGGCATGCGGCACTGGGCGACGCGCCCGGCGGAGATTACGGTGGTGCACTGGGGTTCCTGGGAGCGCACCGCAAACCTGCTGAGCAGGCGTTGCCAGCACCCGCATTGCGCCCAGATGTATGCCGGCGTTTTACGGAAGATCCGCAGCGGCGAGGTGGCCAGCACCTCCACGGGCGGCAGCAACTCCCTCTAGGGAATCGGATTTTCAGCCCGGCCCATGACCAAGGCGGAGCGGGCTTCCTTCATTGATCGGCGTCTCGCGGAACTGTATCCGGAGACGCCGATTCCTTTGGATCACACCAACCCCTTCACGCTGCTGGTGGCGGTGCTGCTCTCCGCACAATGCACGGATGTGCGGGTCAACATGGTGACCCCGGCCCTCTTCGCGCTTGCCGACCACCCGGCAGCGATGGCCCGGCTACCGGTGGAGGCGATCGATGCGATTGTGCGGCCCTGTGGCCTTGCGCCGCGGAAGGCGGCCAACATCCGGGACCTCTCCAGGCTCCTGCTTGACCGGCACGGGGGCGAGGTTCCGGGGGATTTCGAGGCCTTGGAGGGCCTGCCGGGGGTGGGACACAAGACCGCCTCGGTGGTGATGGCCCAGGCCTTCGGGGTGCCGGCCTTTCCGGTGGATACGCACATTCACCGGCTCGCGCAGCGGTGGAAGTTGAGCAGCGGTCAAAGTGTGAAGCGAACGGAGGCGGACCTGAAGCGGTTGTTTCCGGAGGGCCACTGGAACAAGCTGCATTTGCGCATTATCTTCTATGGACGGGACCATTGTTCGGCGCGTGGCTGTGACGGAACGGTGTGCGGGATCTGCCGGACCCTTTTTCCAAAACGGCGAAAGGGAGTGGAGACCAGGAAAGCTTAGGAAGCATTAGGCATTGTTGGGGGGGAGGGCGCTGAATGCATGGTGATGACATTCATCGCCCTCTAAGACAACGGTCACGTCGACCGTTGTCATCGGGAAGGCGCGGTTGGGGAAAGCTCACAAATCTTTTTAAAACGTCCTTTACTGATTCGATGCGGTTTAGAGAATCAGCCTTCCACACGAAACCAACTCGCAACACAATTGGAACTCTCAATGAACACACCTACGCCAAGATTCCTCCGTACCTCGAGCGTCGCCATCACCTCCATGCTGCTGACCGCTCCGGTGCTTTTCGCCCAAGAGACACCCCCGGTCGCCGGTGGTGGTAACGCGTTGACGCGTTACGTGCTTGCTGGTGGTCCCACGATGATTTTCATCGGGATCGCCATTCTCGCCCTCATTGCCTTATGCGTGTTCAACTTCATCAACCTCACCAAGGCGAAGTATAATCCGGATGACTTGCGGATGGCGTTGCTCGACCACATGACCAACTGCCGGGTGCGTTCCGCCATTGAGTTGGCCGCCTCGCATCCCAGCTATCTCGGCCGGATGATGGCCTATTCGCTGCCCAACATCGACGCCACCCACCCGGAAGACCTCGGTCGGGACGGGGTGGAGGACGCCATCGCGGATTTCACGATCAACGAGAACCGCAAGGGCATGACCTGGATCAACTACATCGCCCTCGTCGCGCAGGCCGCCCCGATGCTTGGACTGCTTGGAACGGTTATTGGTATGGTGAGCGCGTTCAGCACCCTTGGTCAGACTGGTCAGGCCGACCCGGCCCAGTTGGCCGGTGACATTTCGGTGGCCCTGCTCACCACGATGTGGGGACTGATGACCGCCATTCCGGCGCTCCTCGCCTACTTCTTCTTCAAGAACCGCCTCAACAACCTGGTCGCCGATTGCCACCACAACGGGGAAGAGTTGCTTAACGCGTCCATCCAGACCGTCAACCAGGACGCTTATCTTGCCAAGATTCCGGAAGGCATCGCCGTTTAAGGATTAAGGGGTTCCTTCCTGCCTGGCGGCGGGAGCGGGCTCTGTGGCTCCAATTCCAATCCTCCAACGAAATGTCCTCAAAAAAACTACGGTCAGTCCAGGGTGGCACCGGTGATGAGCTGAAGATCGACATGTCGCCGATGATCGACATGGTCTTCCTCCTCCTCATTTTCTTCCTGGTGAACGCCTCCCTGGTCATCGTGAAGATGGACAAGCGGGTGACCATCCCGATCGCGCATAACTCCAATCCCCAGTCCGAGAAGAAGGGTCGGATTGTCATCAACGTCTATAGCGACGAATACTCTGCGGAAGGTCGCTTCCGGATGGAGAATGGCAAGACGGTCTTTGGATCTGATGAGGACATGGAGCAGTACATCAAGGACGAGAAGGAGAAGATGGACGCCCTGGGAGTCATTCCAAAAATTCACCTGCGTGGAGACAAGGATTCGCTCTTCAAGTACAGCCGCCGGGTCATCCGGGTGGCGGCGAAGGCCGGGGTGAATCAGGTCATCTTTGTGAGCTACCAGACGGACAAGGGATCCTGAACTCCAACTTCAACCAACACCATGGCACGACACCGACGAGCAGAAGCGCTTGAAGAAGACGAACCCGAGTTGGACATTTCGTCGTTGATCGACATTTGTTTCCTGCTCCTTATTTACTTCCTGGTCACCACGACCATCAAGAAGAAGGAACGGGACCTCGACATGGCCCTGCCATCTGCGGCGCCATCCGACCAGCAGCCGGACATTCAGCCGATGTTCATCAAGATCGACGTGAACGGCTCGATCTACCTGAACAGCGGGGCGGCGCAGGAAATTTTGGACACCGACACCAGTACGCGTGAAGTTCCGCAGCTGAGCCAGCGGCTTGAGTTGTATGCGAGCATGGCCCGTGCGGCGGATTCGCAGCCTCTGGTGCAGCTTTATGTGGAGGGTGACGCCAAGCAGCAGCGCGTGGTGGACGTCCTCAACGCACTTGCCAAGGAGAAGATCGAGAAGGTCACATTCACGGACCTGATCGATGCGGAGTAAGATCCGTCTCCTCGACTTTCTAAGAAAGGTCCCGGCACGTGCGTTGCACCCCTGCCGGGGTTTTTATTTCCGACAACCCCGATTTCAGACAATCAATCCCAACCCCCGACTCCCACTGCCATGAAAACACCACGCATCCTTCAACGCTATTTGGGCGGAGTGCTTCTACTCTCCGTGCTTCTCACCGCCGCGCCGGTCCGCGGGCAGGGCTCCATCGACGAGTATTGGACCAATTCGCTGACCGCGATGAACAATGAGGAATGGGCCAAGGCCCACAGTTACCTTGAGAAGGCCGTGAATACCTACGGAGCCCGGGCCATGACCCTCTTCGGACCGAAGTTCGGCTGGTTCTACTACCACAAGGGCTACTGCGAGTTGAAGCTGCAGAAATACGCCGAGGCCAAGAAGTCCTTTGAGGACTGCTACAAGAAGTTCCCCAACGGAGAGGCCGCGCAGACCGGCAACAACGACAACATCAGCTTCAACCTCTACCACAAGAAGTCCCTTCTGAAGTGGGGTGAGGCGGCGCAGGGTGCGGAGGAGTACGAGGAGGCCATCCGCATGTACAAGAAATTCATCGATGAGCGGGACCGCACCCGCGACAAGTATGAGCGGGGGGCCTTCTTCATCAACATGGCGATCTGCCACTTCAAGCTCTTCAAGATTCCGCAGGGCATTGAGAACCTGGAGACGGCCATCAAGAACAAGGAGACCTTCCCCACGCCTGACGAGGGGATCATGGCCGGATTCCAAACGATGGTGCAGGCGGTGATCGAGAAGAAGGACGAGCAGGCCTTCATGGACTTTCTGCGCAAGAACCGGGCCGACATCACCTTGGAGCCCTTCCAGATGCACAAGTTCGCCACGGTCTTCATGAAGTTGGCCGCCGATGCCCTTGAGGCGGATATGGACCGCTCGGCCTGGGAGCTTTACGCGCTGGTGCCCAGCAACATCGCCTCCATCGAGGATGTAGAGGCCCGCAAGGAAACCCTCGGCAACCTGACGCGCCCCATCAAGGACGGCTCGAAGATTCTCGACTCGAAGGGCCTTGCCGAGGATCTCGAGGCGCTCAAGGCCGCCCAGCGCTCCGGGAATCCACACGAGGTGGTGGCGCTTGCCGCGACCGCCTACATCCACGAGCAGAACCGCAACGTGCGTGGTGCCTTTGCCGCCTACGAGCAGCTGGAACTTTACTACGACAAGAGCAAGAAGCGGGAGGACTACCTCTACAACCTCGTGCGGACCTCCTCGGTGATCGGAGAGGTGCTGACCACCGAGAAGTATGGGAGCCGATTTCTGAAGACCTTCCCGGGGAGCAAGTATGAGGAGTCGGTGCGCAGCATGATGCTGACCAGCCTCTTTTTCGAGGGGGAGTATGCGAAGTGTATCGAGGTGGCCACCATCATGATCGACAAGTTGCCGAAGCCCTCCAAGCAGCACGACATCTGTCTGCACGTTCTGGGAGGCAGCAAGTACTACACGGGTGTCTATGACGAGGCGCAGCCCTTGTTGGACCAGCATGTGGAGGAGTATCCGAAGAGTGATTTCAAGATGGCGGCCCTCTACTTCCAGGGGTCGAATCTTTCTCGGCTGCAGTATTGGTCGAAGGCGGCCAGCCTGCTCGACGCGTTTCTCACGACGTATCCGAGCCCCCGGGAGAACATCTATCTGCCCTTCGCCCTTTTTGACCGGGCCAACTGTCACTACGCGGAGGACGAGATGGACCCCGCCCTGGAGAAGCTGAACCGCCTGGAGACGGAGTTTCCGACGACCGAGATCATGGACATGGCCTACAACCTGAAGGGCAACGTCCTGCAGACCCTGCTCAATTTTGACGAGGCCGAGAAGTATTACCTGAAGGCTCTGGAGCTCGCCGAGCGCCGGGAGAACCGGATCGTTTCGGGCGAATCGCTTTACTATCTGGTGGGCATCCTTGGTGCCGAGAAACGGGACAAGGAAGAGAACCCCCGGGTGAAGGATGCGGTGCCCTACTACGACAAGTTCTGGAAGGAATACGGGAATGAATCCCCCTACAAGGCACAGGTCGCGGTGGCCGGGGTGCATGCCCTGAGCACGGTGGGCCGGGCCGACGAGGCGCTGGAGCGACTGCAGGGGGTCATCTCCGAGCTGGCGCAGATCCAGGGGGCCTTTGGTCTGGAAGAGGCCATCAACTCCTACACGAAAGCCTATCTCAAGGAGAAGAGCGCGGATGAGCTGAAGGACCACTACTACAAGTTCCCGGGCATCGACGCCGAGAACAAGGCCGCGCAGGCCCTGCTGCGGATCGCCATCATCGGGGTGTTCGAGGAGGCCACCAAGAAGGCCAGCAAGGAGAGGGACGAGCCGCTGAAGCTGAAGGCCGACGCGACCATCAAGGTGCTCTTCGAGGACCTGAAGAACGACTTCCAGCCGAAGACGCTGACCAACTACATTCTGGTGCGGGTGGGCGACTACTTGCGGGAGAAGACCGCCGCGCCGCGCCTGGCCCTGCCCTACTACGAGGAGGTGGCCGGTCGTGAGGACCAGTCCTACCGTTTCCCGGCGCTCTTCGGGATTGCCGACGTGCTGGGCTCCTCCGATAACAATGCGGAGAACGACAAGGCTATCGCCAGTCTGGAGCGGATCGCGGCGGACGCGCCGGACAAGGAGCAGAAGGAGAAGGCCCTTTACCGGATCTGCACCATTCTTGCCCAGAAGGGCGATTGGTCGAAGTGCACGGAGCGTTGCAAGGAATACCTCGACCGGGAGAAGAACTACCGGAAATTCGGATCCTTCGTCTCATTCCTCCTCGCCCAATCCTACGATGAGCGGGGCATGAGCGAGGACGCCCTACGAGCCTACAACAATGTTTATGCGGCCTACGCGGGGCACATCCTGGTTTCCGCCCCGGCGGTGAAGCGGGTCATGGAGATCACCTGGAAGCGGGGCAACACCGCCGCGCCTCCCGAGAAATCCGATCAGCAGGTGGCTTACGAATTCGGCTGGGGGTACATCGACTCGACCCGCCGGATTGTGCTCCAGATGACCAAGGAAGAGAAAGCGCTCTGGGAGGCGGTGGAGGCGCTCGTGCTGCAGTACGAGGACGATCCCGGCACGAAGAAAATGGAAGAAATCATCAAGGAGAAGAAAGCAAGCCGCTAGATCTGACCCAACCCCAATCAATCACAGAACATGAAAACACTGATTTCCCTCGCCATTCTCACCGCCTTTGGCGGCAGTCTCTGGGCGGCCGACGCCAAAGCCATCATCGCCGACGCCAAAGCCATCATCGTGATGGAGGATGATGCGCAGCAGGTCTGGATCACCGCCGCCAGTGCGACGAATCTGGAATACAAGGAAAGGGAGATTGCGATCGACCGCCTGCGTGTGGCGCGTTCGAGCCTGCTCTCCATCCTTTTCTACGAGCCGGACCTCTACAAGGAGGCCATGGTGCTGTTCGAGAACCGCGACTACGCGGGAGCGAAAGTGAAGTTCAAGGAGTGTGCCGAAGCCTTCAAGAAGTTGGAGGAGATTCCCGGCAACTACGGGACGCTGGCCGGCTTTTACGTGCTGGAGTGCTGCCGCATTCAAGAGGAGCTTGAGGAGCTGGCGCAGTTGTTGGAAGTCTATCGTGGGCAGGCCTCGCTGGTGCGGGAGAGCCAGAAAAACCAGTTTGAGGTCTATATCGCCTGGGATGCAGTGCGGACGAAGAGCTGGGCGCGCTTGGAGGGTTTGACCGCCGAGATGCTCGCCCAGAAGCGCTGGACGGGAACACAGCTGGCGCAGATCTACTACTGCCGCGGCATGGCCTGTGAGGGAATCGGAAATGCGACAGAGGCGTTGAATGCATTCAACGGGGCCTTCACCGCGGACTTCACGGCCTCCTCGGAGCTGACCAAGAAGGCCGCGATTGCCTGCCTGCGCGTCATCAAGGGGCACGAGGAAGTGCAATTGGCGATCAAGCTGTTCGGCACGGAGGACGAGGATCCGAACTCGACAGGTTCGACGCTGCTGCAGGAAGGGGTGGCGCTTTGCGAACTTTGGACCAAGGCGCTCGGAGACGGTCAGGCCCTGCCCGCGGAATACAAGGAGCTCCTGAAGTTCAAGGCGAAGGCGAGTTAGGTCGCGCCGGGTGCGGTGGCTTTCCGTCCCTGAAGGGGACAGGGCGCAAAGGCTGGTGCTTCGCTCCTGTAGGGGACAGAGCATCAAGGCTGGGAGGCTGGCGACCGGGACGGTCACGCCACGGGTGGGGGGCGGCGTCCGGTTACCGCACCGATTTTGCGTTGCGGCCTTCGTCGATGAGGCGCCAGAATTGTTTGGACTGGGCGAGTTCCTCGTCTTCACCGACGGGGAGCCTGGCGCGGAAGAGGAAGTCCTGGAAGGTGTTCTTGTGGAGGATGCGGTGCACGATGACCTTGCCCTCCGCGACTTCGAAGTAGAAGCGCCAGTCCGCCGAGCGGAAGCGGTAGAGGGTCTTGCCGTCGCGATCTAGGCGGCCGAAGCGCTCGTCCTCGAGGTGCTCGAGATCGTCCTCGGTGACGCGGAAGGCGTCGAGGAGTTCCAGCTGCTGGAGGGTCTCGAGCTGGGAGATCTCCGCGGCGCTGATGACGTTGAAGACGATTTGGAGCACGGGGGAGACCCTAACCGGGAAATGGGCCGCTGGAAAACGCCATTTTACTGGGATTCACGCGATGGGATCGGGGCAGACGTCGCGGCGTTGGCAGGTGGCGCAGAAGTCGCCGAGGTAGAGTTGGTCGATCCAGTCCATGAGGGGGCGGAGGGAGGCGGGGTCGTCGGTGAGGAAGCCGGCCTCGAAGTTGCGGCGGAGGGGGCTTTTGGCACCCATGCCGGCTCCGGTGAGGTTGGGGGAGCCGACGAAGGCGCGTTTGCCATCGACCACGACGGCCTTGGTGTGGACGCGGGGGCAGAGGATGCGCTCGAAGAGGTCGCTCTCGGCGAGGATGGGGTATTTGTCGAAGTCGGTGCGAAAACGGGGTCCGGGCTCCTTGGCGTGGATGAGGCGGATGGCCACGCCTTCCTCGATGAGGTCGCGGAGGATTTCGAGGAAGGGGACGAAGCGGCGACCCTTCTTGACATGGAGGTCTTTGATGTCGGCGGTGACGATCCAGAGAAACTTTTTGGCGGAGGGGACCAGTTCCTGGATGACCCTCTCGTAGATGTCTTCGTTGAGGAGGAGGGTGGTGGTCACTTCGTTCCGGGTTATTGGTTATTGGTTATCGGTTATTGGCTATCGGGGGAAGAAGGGTGGAGGTGGTGCGGCGGTGAGGGCGAAAGGAGAGGGGGGGATGAAGAGCGAGGAGCCAAAGGGGAACAGCGGTCTTAGCCACCGGACCGCCCGGAGGTCGGTCCCACCCTTAGTGTTCGTGATGTTCATGCCCGTGGTCGTGGCCATGGTCGTGAGGGAGGTGGAGGGCGTGGGCGGCGTGGTGGGAGACGTCGTGGTAGATGTCGCGGAGGGGAGAGCCGGAGTGTTCGGCGGCGAGGCGGCAGTCTTCGTATTCGGGGAAGATCTTGGCCTGGCCGTTGGGGAGGGTGGCGATCTTCACGCGGATGCGGCCATGGGAGGTTTCAACCGTTTCGATGCGGCGGGGGAGGGAATCGCGCTGCACGGTGCTATCGCGGACGCCGAGGGTGGAGCTTTGGTGGAAGAGGAGGTGCTTGAGCTCGGCGGCGTGGGCGGGTTTGGCAAGGACTTGGAGGAGGACGCCGGGGCGGCCCTTTTTCATCTGGGCGGGGAGGAGGGTGACGTCGAGGGCCCCGGCGGCGAGGAGTTGCCGGGTGAGGTGGGCGGTGAGTTCGGGGGATTCGTCGTCGATGTTGGTTTCGAGCATCGTGAGGGACTCGGTGATGATGCCCTTGGCGCCCACGGAATCGCCGAGGAGAACGCGGAGGACGTTGGGGATGGGGAGGTCGCGGCTGCCGGCCCCGTATCCGAAATTGGTGAGGGTCATGGTCGGGATGGGGCCGAAGCTGTCGGCGATCTCGGAGAGGACGGCGGCCCCGGTGGGGGTGACGAGTTCGGCGTCGATGTCGCTGCCGCTGATGGGGCAGCCTTTCATAAGGGCGAGGGCGGCGGGGGCGGGGAGGGGGATCTGGCCGTGGGCGCCGCTGATGAATCCGCGCCCGACGGGAAAGGGGGAGCAGACGACCTTTTCGATGCCGAGGGCTTCGAGTCCGGCGAGGGTGCCGCAGACATCGACGATGGCATCCACCCCGCCGACCTCGTGAAGGTGAACCTGATCGACGGTGGAGTTGTGGATGGCGGCCTCCGCTTCGCAGATGCGGGTGAAGATGCGGATGGCGGTTTGTTTGACGTGGTCGGAGAGGTGGCTGTCTGCGACGACCTTGCGGATGTCGGCGAGATGGCGTTCGGGGGCGTCGTCGTGGACGTGGACATCGACCTTGGTGGCGGCGAAGCAATTCTTCATGACCTTGCCGACGTGGAGGTGGAAGTCCTTGATGTGGAGCTTGGCGAGTTCGGCTTCGAGGGTGGCGGCGGGGAGGCCGGCATCGACGAGGGCCCCGAGCATCATGTCGCCGCTGGCTCCGGCGATGCAGTCAAAGTAGGCGGTTTTCATGAGGAAGATTTTTCGACCACTGATTTCACAGATCTACACTGATTGAGGAACTGGGATCAGGCTTGTTGATTGATGGTTCTGAGGATGGTGTGGGCGAAGACGGCGGCGCCGAATCCGTTGTCGATGTTGACCACCGCGACGCCCGAGGCACAGGAAGAAAGCATGGCATTGAGGGCGGTGTGTCCACCGGCGGCCACGCCGTAGCCCACGCTGGTGGGGACGCCGATGACCGGTGCGGCGACGAGGCCGCCGATGACGCTGGTCAGGGCCCCCTCCATGCCGGCCACGCTGAGGACGACGGCGGCACCGCGGAGGAGGTCGAGTTTGTCGAAGAGGCGATGGACGCCAGCCACGCCGACATCGGTGAGGCGTTCGACACGGTGGCCGAGAAAGGCGAGGGTGACGGCGGCTTCCTCGGCCACGGGCAGGTCGGAGGTCCCGGCGCAGGCCACCACGGCGTAGGGGATTTGCGGGGCGGTGGGGGGATCGCCGAGGGTGAGGAGGCGGGAGGTGGGGTGGTAGTGGGCGGCGGGGAGGGCGGCGGTGACGGCGGCGGCCTTTTCGGCGGAAACGCGGGTGGCGAGGGCGCGGGGATGGGCTTGGGAGAGTGCGGCGAGGATCTCGATGAGCTGTTCGGGGGTTTTGTTCTCGCCATAGACCGACTCGGGGACGCCTTGCCGCAGTTCGCGGTGCAGGTCGAGGGTGCTGTGGCCGAGTTCCAGGAAGGGGAGCTGCGCCAACTGCTCTCCTGCCGCAGCCGGGCTGAGCGCGCCGGAGGCGACCTGCTGCAGCAATTGCTGAAGAGCGTCGGGGTTCATTTGTTGTTAGCGGGCTGTGGCGGTCGATTTCAGGGCCTCGTTCATGCTGCCGGAGCGGAAGCCGGCGAGGTCGAGGGTGACGTAGAGGAAGTTGGCGGTCTTCACGGCGGCGTCGAGAGCCTCGCGGAGTTCGAGGGCACGGAGGAGGTCTTCGGGGCGCAGTTCCAGTCGGGCGACCTGTCCGTGATGACGGACGCGGAACTCCGAGAAGCCGAGTTGGCGCAGGGCGGATTCGGCGCGCTCGATCTGGGCGAGTTTCTCGGGGGTGACCTCGGAGCCATAGGGGATGCGGGAGGAGAGGCAGGCGTTGGCGGGCTTGTTCCAGTTGGAGAGGCCGAGTTCCCGGGCGAGGGCGCGGGTGGCTTCCTTGCCGAGTCCGCATTCCTGCAGGGGGCTGCGCACGCCGTGTTCCCGGGCGGCGCGAAGTCCGGGGCGGTGGTCGCCGAGGTCGTCGGCGTTGGTGCCATCGAGGATCCAGGTGAAGCCCTCGCTCCCGGCATGGGCGATGAGGGCATCATAGACGTTGGTCTTGCAAAAGTAGCAGCGGTTGGGGTCGTTGACGCGGTAGCGCGGATCGTCGGTCTCGTGGCTTTCGAGGAGAACATGGGCGCAGCCAATCTCGGCGGCGATGCGCTGGGCGTCGGCGAGGTCATCCTTGGCGAGGCTGGCGGAGACGGCGGTGGCGGCCACGGCGTTGTCGCCGAGGGCGTCGTGGGCGAGCTTGAGGACAAGGGTGCTGTCGATGCCGCCGGAGAAGGCCACGAGGACGCGGTCGAGGCCCTGGACCAGGGAGTGGAGGCGGCGGTGGTGGTGGTGGTCGGACATCCCGGGGCTACGGAACAGTAGGAGGGGGGGAAGCGCAAGCGCGGGGGGAGGGGGAGGCTGGGCAGACGGCCGGTTCGACAAAGTCCCGGGGTGCTGCTAGAGTGCCCGGGTGAGCAAGGATCTTCGGGAAACGGTGCGCCGGAAGGTGGGGGGGAGCCTCTCCCGCCTGTCGCCGCTGTCCCGCTTGGAAGCTCTGCGTCGCAATGCCCTGCTCCTGCGGGGCGGTAGTTGGAAGCCTCCAGGTGATGATGGAACCCACGTTCGAAAAATTGTTGGTCATCCTCGCTAAGGCCGGGGTGGAATTTGTTTTGGTAGGGGGGGTTGCGGTCACCCTGCATGGCTACGTCCGGCTCACGGAGGACGTGGATGTTCTCATCCATCGGACGCCCGAGAACGTGCAGTGTTTACTGACCGCGCTAGGGGATTACGGCGAGGGGTTTGCCCGAGAGCTGAGCGTGGAGGATTTCACCGACGAGGAGGGCGCAATCCGGATCGTGGAGGAGGTAGAGACGAGCCAAATCGACATTTTCACGAGAATGGGTGGGTTGGTCTATGCGGATCTCGCGGCGGATGCCGAGACCTTTGAAGTCGGAGGTTGCCGGGTGTTGTATGCATCGAAGCCCGCCTTGATCGGGCTGAAGAGCGGATCGGAACGGGAGAAGGACCAGATGGACGCCTCGGCGTTGCGGCAGCTGGATGCGGACCCCCGGGCCTTTGATTGAAAACCGGGGTGTGGTTCCCAACATAGGAACAATCCACGGGCAGGGCCGAGCCACCAGAACGATGAAGATATTCCCTTGGACGCATGGAGTTTGGGCAGTGGTGGCGGTGGGGGCCTTTGTGCTGGGGTCGCAGCGGGGCTTGGAGGAGGGGGGCGATGCCGGATTGGGTGCCGGGGGCCGGGGGAGCAAGAGCGACCGGGCCGGGGCGGGAGTGGGAAGCGGCATGGAGGGCGGGACGCAGCGGGGCAGCCGGAATCGGGAGCTGCGGGAGGGGGCCGAAGCGATCGTGCTCACCGATGCGCAGATCGAAGCGCTGGGCCGCCAGTTTCGGGAGTCCAACAATCCGATTGAGCGGAGGCTGGCCTTCGGGCATTTGTTGGAGGGGCTGACCGCGGAGAACGCGCTGCTGATGCGGGAGCAAATCGCGCACCTGGACGACGACAGCGCGGAGTTTCGCGAGTTTCACTATGCATGGGGGGCGATTGCCGGAGGGCCGGCGGTGGTGCATGGCGCGAACACTCCGAAGCAGGACATGGCAGCATCCTTGGCAGGATGGGCCAGTGCGGATCCGGAAGGGGCCTCGACCTGGGCGGCCAATCTGCCGGCCGGTCCGGCGCGGGCCGGAGCGCTGACCAAGGTGGCGGGGATTTATGCGAGAGAGGATCCGCTCTCAGCGGTGGCCTGGTTGGAGTCGATCCCTGCGACGGAGGACACTTCGCAAAGCTACCGCAGGACCTTCTCGACCTGGGCCGGTCAGGATCCGGTAGAGGCGGGGGAGTATCTGGGGCGGATGGCGGCCTCGGCGGATCGTGATGCGGCCATCAGCGGTTACGCGCCGCGGGTGGCGCAGGAGGATTTCGCCGCGGCGATCGACTGGGCCAATGCGGTGGCGGACCCCGGGCTGCAGCAAAGGGCCGTCATTCAATCCGCGCAAATCTACTACCACCGGGTGGACAAGGAAGCGGCCACCGAATGGCTGGCCAACAGCGGGCTTTCGGCCGAGGCGCGGCAGGAGGTGATGCATCCCCACCGGAGGTGAGAGGGGGGCATCGGCAATTCTGACCTTGGCGGATGGGGAATCGTTGAAGGGTTGTTGGAGACGACGCTGAGCGAGTTTGGCACGTTCCTTGCCCCGGCCCGGAAAGTAGGCAACGCATGCGAAGGGCGGAGTTTTCCAAGGACTATCGACTGGTGGTGAGTCGGGTTAGGGTGCCGACCTTTTCCTTGGCTTAGCAGCAGACTGCGAACTCTCCGATGGGCGTCTCGCCGTCGGCCTCTCTTGACGGTGACTCCTGGCCGCGACGGTAATTCTGAATCATTTCTCCAAACGCCTTGAGGGTCTCGCGTGGAGGGAGGGTGAGGTCAGCAGGCGGATTAAGGAAAAGACCTTTCCTTGTGTCGAAGAGGGATTCATGTCCATTGATGAACTCGAAGGACACAATAGGATTCTGTGGGTCTGCGGGAAAGGCACCACGCCTGAGGATCGCCCCAAGTTCCGCAGGGACGTGGAGGTGAAGTGCCATGCTCATGTTGTTTGGAGGTTCCAAATCGACATTGAGAAAATAGATCAATATTTAATCTGTGGCGAGGGAAAGTTTAGGCCCCTTAAATAATTTAAGGGATCCTAGTAAGTTTAATAAGCTTTCCGCTGGAGTCCCCCGCTAAATTTTGTAAAAAGTCTCCGTGCGCGTCTGGAGAGGAATATTCACCAAAATGTCGATGAGGGAGACGATGAGTCGTCCCATTGACCGGCTTCCGGTAAATGCCGCGCTCTACCTGGAGATCATTCTTGATTAAATTCTGGATAATTTTTCGAGCCCTGGCGACTTCCGGAAACTTACTTCTTTTAGTGAGTCGCGTGAGAGAGCCTTGAGGCATGCCGCATTTCGGGGATGGCTTCTTGAAGTTGAGGTCGCGGCGGACGGGCGTTTGGATGCAGAACCGTATTTAGAACGGAGCAGGTGCGCTGTGCCTGTTGGCTCGCGTGAGTGGGAGAGAATCGGCGAAGCAGAAGCGATGGCGAAGGAAGATCAGGAGGTATTTCTTCTGCCGGATGTTCCATTCCGTGTCGTCCGCGTTGGCATGGTGGGGGGCTTTGAAATACGATCTTTGGACCAATGAAAACAAAAGCGACAGCCGGTGCCAGCCAGGTTTTGACCGATCTTTTGAACCTGACGCCGGAGGAGCGTCTGTGGGTGCGGGAGCAGGATGTGGGCTGTATGGATGCTGATGAGAGGGAGGAACTCCAGGCGCTACTTGCGGAGGAGAGCAGAAATCCCGGACAGGTGGCGCATAATTTGGACGATCAGGCCCGGGAGCGGCTCATGGAGGATCCGGGATTGGCGGCGGGAGAGAAGGTTCTTCTGGCGGCCTTGATTCTGCGGGAACTCTACGAAGTGAAGGAGTTTCACAGTCGCCAGATCACGGAATATCTCAAGGAAGCATCGAACACCGTTAACAACATCACAGCCGCTTTGAATGGGCTGATCAGCAAGGGCGAGGCGGAGGTGGCGGGTCCCGACCGAACAGCGAAGAACGTCCACAAGCGCTATCAACTGACGGCGGCGGGTATATCCGCAGCGGTGGGTTTGGCCCGCATCCAACGCCCTACTTCTGTCGGGATTGAGGTCACCTAAGCCGCAGCGACGGGAACGAGGGGCGCCTTTCAACTCGACACTCTGTTCGTGCTGTGCAATCTCTTCACTCGATGACGAACTGGAACCGCGACATTCTTCTCGCTTTGCGACTCGGACTGTAGTCCGAGCGCATCCTTCTTCCACCCAGTTCCCGCACCCTGTTTTGCGGGCGTATTGTGCCCATTCCTCTTTGCAAATCCCTCTCAGAACCTCAGAACGAAGACCTAAAAACCAATGAATACCGACTCCATCCGCAAGTATCGGCCCTTTCCCGCAGTGAGTCTGCCGGATCGTCAGTGGCCGGACCGCATCATCACGCAAGCCCCCATCTGGTGCTCCGTGGATCTCCGCGACGGCAATCAGGCCCTCCCGGTGCCGATGACCGTGGAGGAGAAGCTCGAGATGTTCGACCTGGTGGTGGGGATCGGCTTCAAGCAGATCGAGGTGGGTTTTCCCTCCGCGGCGGATACGGAGTTCAACTTCCTGCGCCGTTTGGTGGAGGAGAACCGCATCCCCGAGGATGTCACCGTGCAGGTGTTGGTGCAGACGCGGCGGCATTTGATCGAGCGGACCTTTGAAGCAATTCAGGGCATGCGGCGGGTCATCGTGCACATCTACAACTCGACCTCGCCCCTGCAGCGGCGGGTGACGTTCGGTGACGCGACGCAGGAGGAGATCAAGCAGATTGCGGTGGACGGCGCGCAGTTGGTGAAGGACCTGGCTCCGACCCTGCCGGAAACGGACATCATTCTGGAGTATTCGCCGGAGTCGTTTTCGGACACCGAAATGGAATATGCCCTGGAAATTTGCGAGGCGGTGAAGGCCGTCTGGCAGCCTACCGCGGAGCGGAAGATGATCTTGAACCTGCCCGCCACGGTGGAGTGGACCACGCCGAACGTGCATGCCGATCAGATCGAGTGGTTCTGCCGCAACATCAGCGGCCGGGAGACGGTGAGCATTTCTTTGCACACCCACAACGACCGCGGGACCGGAGTGGCGGCGACGGAACTGGGCCTCTTGGCCGGGGCGGACCGGGTTGAGGGGACGCTGTTTGGAAACGGGGAGCGCACCGGAAATCTGGACATCGTCACGGTGGCCCTGAACATGAACAGTCACGGCATTTCGACGGGGCTGGACTTCACCAACCTGCCGCACATCCGCGAGGTCTATGAGCGCACCACCCGGATGACCGTGCCGGAGCGCCAACCCTATGCGGGCGAGCTGGTCTTCACGGCTTTTTCCGGATCGCACCAGGACGCCATCAAGAAGGGCCTCGACCGGCGGCAGCGGGAGATGAAGGTGGAAGGCGTCGATTTGGCCTGGGGGGTGCCCTACCTGACGATCGACCCGCAGGACACCGGGCGGAGCTACGAGGCGATCATCCGCATCAACTCGCAGTCCGGAAAAGGCGGGGTGGCCTATGTGCTCGACCGTGAACACGGTTTCGATCTGCCCAAGACGATGCACCCGCAGGTCGGCAAGCAGATTTACGACCTGGCCGACCAGTTGGGGCGGGAGTTGGAGGCCGATGAAGTGCGCGCCGCCTTCTTCAAGTATTTCGCGAACGTCAGCGAGCCGCTGCATCTGCTGGACTATGAGCTGGATCACCATGACACCGGGGAGCGCGGCACGGTGCGTTGTCGCGGCGAGATGTTGTTGAATGGCGTGAAGAAGAGCATTGTCGGCCTGGGCAACGGCCCGATCAACGCCTTCGTGCATGCCTTGGAACAGGAGGGGATGAAGGACTTCGCATTGACCGACTATCGGTCGCATGCCCTGCGCGATGGATCGGGTGCCGACGCGGCGGCCTATGTGCAGTTGAAGTCGTCCGACGGTCGGCTCGTCTGGGGTGCGGGGGTGGATCCCTCCATCGAGATGGCCGGTTTGAAAGCGCTGGTGAGTGCCTGGAATTTGCTTCGCTAATTCTGCCGGAGAACGATTGGCGCTAACGTCCGATGGCCTCCTGGTCCTCTTTCCGCGAAGTGCGCATGCTTTCGGAGTAGACCTTGATGGCCTCGATCACGGCAATGAACACGCGAATCGAAGGGAAGGAATCAGCCCGGACTCTCGTGCTGATCACTCGCGATTCCGGATGTGGAAACGAGCTTCAGCAGTTGAGATTTGGTCTTGGATTTGAAATTTATTTGGAAATTGTCGGTTGGAAATTTGCAGGAGGCAACCTCGGCGGGAAATGGCCCCGCTTTCATTGAGGGCCATGACCACTTCAGCATTCACCATGCCGGACACTGCGGGTTGCAAACCCGCTCTCCTTATTGTTGACTCGTGCTCAAGCCCACCCGCATGAAGATCCGTCTCCTTCTTCGTCTATTCGCCTTTGTGGGCCTGGCGATCAGCGCCTATCTGCTCTTCCTCAAGTTGACCGGGAGGATTTCCTACCTGGTCGGATGCGGGGCGGGCTCGGGTTGTGCGAACGTGTTGGGTTCCCGGTGGTCGCAGTTCTTTTATGTGCCGGTGACGGCGCTTTCGACGGGGATGTATCTCGCGCTCCTCGCCAGCACCTGGAAGCCCTCCCGTCCGGTGATGGCGGGCCTGGCGGTGTGTTTCGTGGGGGCGGCGCTTTGGTTCTACGGGATTCTGCTCTTTGAGTTGAAATCGTTTTGTCCCTGGTGTGCCTCGGCGCATTTCATCGGCCTTTGTTGTGCCTTTTTGCTGTGGCAATACCTGAAGAAGGATCGGAAGCTGAAGGGCAAAGTGGGCCTTGGGGTCGGGGGAGGGGCTTTGGCGGTGATCGTGATGATCGTGGGGCAGGTCTATGGCCCCGTGCCGGAAACCCACGCCGTTTCCACGGAGACCATCGTGGAGGGGAAGCTCGAGGCGGAAGAGGTGATGGACCGGTCCGTCCACGCGCGGGGCGGGGGTCGACTGGTCAATGTTCTCGGGGACGGCAAGTTTTACAACACCAGCGCCCTGCCTCACATCGGCCCGGCCGATGCGCCGCATGTGCTGGTGGAATATTTCGACTACACCTGCGCCTCGTGCCATGACATGCACAAGATTCTCGACATGGTCCTGCAGAAGCATCCCGGGAAGTTTTGCGTGATCCTGCTGCCGGTGCCCCTGAATCGGACCTGCAACGAGTTCTTTCCGCCGGATATTGAGAGTCATGAATACGCCTGTGAACTGGCGCGGCTGGCGCTGGCTGCGTGGCGCGCCGACCCGGAGGCCTTTCCGGATGTGCATGCGCTTCTCTTCAACCGTCCGGTCCTGACTCCGGAGTTGGCGGATATTGCGTTATCCCAGATCGTGGGGGAAGAGGCTTTGGCCAAGGCGCGGAAGGATCCCTGGGTCGAGGAAGTGCTGACCGCCAACAAGAACGATTTCAAGCAATTGACCGGCACGACTGCGGCCATGCCGAAGTTGCTGGCCGGGAAGGATCAGGTGTTCCACGGGATGACCAGCACGCCCGAGATCCTCCTGCGCAGCCTGGAGAAGGCCTTCGCGCTGCCGGCGGACCCGTAGGGCGGGCGCTGGTACCTGCTGAAGTCCCCGGCTTTCGGATCGCCTGTCTTGAGCCGGTTTTCCTCGCGGAGGCTGGTGATGATTCCGCCGCTCCCCGGCGATTTCAGGAGAGGAGGTGCAGCAGGACGCCGAGGGAGCATCCGCCGGCGACGATCCAGAGGATGTCGATCTTCCAGCGGAGCATGGCGAGGAAGGAAAGGGCGCAGATGATGATGCCTAACCAGTTCGGGTTGCCGTGGGGGAGGAGGACGTGGAGGCCGAACCAGAGGGCGAGGTTGAGGATGACGCCGACCACGGCGGCGGTGATGGTGGAGAGGGCTCCGGTGAGGCCGCGGTGACCGTGGAGGCGTTCGATGTAGGGCGCGCCGAGGAGGATCCAGAGGAAGCAGGGCACAAAGGTGACCCAGGTGGTGAGGAGGGCGCCGTAAGTGGCGGCGACGATGGGGGGGAGGTCGCCGGGGTGTTGCCAGGCCCCGACGAAGCCGACGAACTGCACGACCATGATGAGCGGGCCGGGGGTTGTTTCGGCGAGGCCGAGGCCGTCGAGCATTTGTGCGGGTTCGAGCCAGCCGTGGTCGTCGACCGCTTTTTGCGCGACGTAGGGGAGGACCGCGTAGGCGCCGCCAAAGGTGACCATGGCGGCTTTGCTGAAGAAGACGCCTTCCTGGGTGACGGTGTGTTTGGGTCCGAGGACTTGTGCGGCGAAGAAGACGGGGATCCACCAGAGGAGGAGGCAGACCACGATGAGGCGCAGGGAGCGGAGGAGGGAGGGCCGGGGGGATTCCGAGGGGGAGGGGGAGGTGTTTGCTCCGGCCTCCCCGTGGCCTTTGAGGGTGACGAAGACGGCGCGCCAGTAGCGGCTGCCGATCCAGCCGAGGAGGCCGGCCCCGATGACGATGGCGGGGAAGGGGATCTTGAAAAAGAAGATGGCCACGAAGGCGAGGGCGGCGATGTTCCACATGACCTTGTTTTTGAGGGCCTTGCGGCCGATGCGGATGACGGCGGCGGCGGCGATGGCGAGCACGGCGGGTTTGAGCCCTGCGAAGGCTGCGGCCACCCAGGCGATGCTGCCGTACTGCATGTAAACGAAGGAGAGCGCCCAGAGGACGAGGACGCTGGGGAGGACGAAGAGGGCACCGGCCACGATCCCGCCCCAAGTGCGGTGTAGCAGCCAGCCGATGTAAGTGGCCAACTGCTGGGCCTCGGGGCCGGGGAGGAGCATGCAGAAGTTCAGGGCGTGGAGGAACTGGCTGTCGGCAATCCACTGTTTGCGCTCCACCAGTTCGGTGTGCATGATGGCGATCTGCCCGGCCGGACCGCCGAAGCTGATCAGTCCGAGCTTGAGCCAGAAGCGGGTCGCTTCGCGGAAGCTTGGGCGGGGTGGAGAGTCCGGGTCAGCCACTGGCGCAGGCTCGACGGCTGGTGGGTTGCTCATGGTGGGCGAGGTCTGGCGCGATTGTGAGGCTCCGGACCGAGGCAACAAGGAGAACTTCTTGTTGCCGGCTAAAGGGAGCTGGCGGGCCGCGCTTCTAAAATAGTTTGTATGGGAAATTATTTAAATTGGAAGTGCGCCCCGGAAGGGCACGGTAACTCATGGCATACGGATTGAACCAATCTCGCTGTGTTCCGCCCCCTTCCGCGCCCCTCCGGGGTGCCAATCAAATGACTGGCCAAAGTTCCGGTGGTGGGACCACCGGCTACCGTCCGATGTCCCTCCGGGACGAAGAGATACTCACCGCATCTATTGCCCGAATCGCTTGTCTTGCTCAAATGGTTTGTCTGGGAAATGGTCGTTTGGGAAATGGTCGTTTAGGAAATGGTCGTTTAGGAAATGGTCGCGCAGGTTCAAGCCGAAGGGACCCACATTGTCTTCCGTTACCAGATTCCCAGCTCCTCCAGTTGCTTCAAGGGCACTTCCGGCCAGCCTTTATTGGCGGCGGGGGAGGCGGGGGAGGGGTGGAGGATGCGGCCGAGGGTGGCGGAGTGGTCGATCGATTGGGCGGCGGTGGCGAGTTGTTTCTCGGCGTAGGCCCCGATGCCGATGAGGAAGGCGGGCTGGAGGAGGTGGATGACTGCGGCGAGGTGGGCTTGGCAGGCTTCGTTGACCGGGGCGATGCTCTCTGCGGGGATCTTGTCGGGGGTGAGGTTGGCGCCGGTGTCCTTCATCCAGACGAGGGGACAGAAGTTGGCGACGAAGTGGTCCGCGAAGAAGTCGTCGGTGTCAGGAAACTTCTCTGCGAAGAGTCCCCAGAGGCGGCGGCCGGAGACTTCGGAACGTTCGCAGGCGAAGCCGGTGATGGGGCGCTTGGGGTGCTCGGGATCGGGTTTGCCGACCGGGCCGGAGATGCCCATCCAGTCGCGGACGGCGGGGACTTCGCCGAAAGGCACGCCGGTCTGGGCCATGCCGTAGGGTCCGGGGTTCATGCCCAGGAAGAGAACGCGTTTATGTCCCTGGGCGAAGCGCCGGAGGTAGTCGCAGTGCCGCTCCCAAGCGTAGTCGAGGGGGTTGTAGGTGTGGGAGACGGGCTCGGGGAAGCGAAGGGGGTGGAGGGCCTTGCGGAGGTTGTCGGCGGCGTCGATGAGGTTCGGCACGGGGCAAGGTTGCTACGAGTCTCCTCTTAAGTCCAGAACCAGCTCGATGTCCCGCTCTTGCTTGGCGCGGATTATTTCATCCGCGTGATCGTGGCTGACCTCAACGGTGGTGATGAAGTCGTTGAGGGCGACGGAAGCGCGGAGGGAGGCAAGGGCTGGCGAGCGGTTTGGGAAGTGTCCGAAGCGGTAATGGCGTCAGGGGAAGCCGGCCGTCGAATCAATTTCCCTTGAGCAGCTCTGCCATTGCCGCGCCCATGGCGTCGCCGATGTTCATGTAGGTCTCGGCATTGCCGCCGTAGTGGCTGCCGGAGGCGCTGCCCTTGGAGAGCGGATGGGAGTAAACGGCCGCGACGTTGCCCTTGAACTCGGAGTACTTGCCGGAGTCGCCATCGACTGCGAGCATGGCATCTAGGATCTTTCCACCGCCGTCGGTGGCACCCTTTTCGGTCTGGCCGAGCGAGGCGGTGACGAACTTGGCGTTGGGCGCATCGAAGTCCTTGCGCAGCTGCTTGATGAGGTGGACGAGGTTCTGCTCGTAGTGGCTGGAAAGCGCTTCACTGCGGCTGTCCCGGTCGCCCTGCCACCAGCAGAAGCCGGCGACCTCGTATTCCTTGGCACCGGGGTAATACTTGTCGAGTTCGGCCAAGACCTTTTTGGCTCTGGCCACATCGCCTTCGTATTGCAGGCCGGCATACCATCCGATCTTCTTCGGCTCTTCGCCCTTCTTCCAGCGTTCGGGAGATCCCTTGTAGCCGGGATGGACCCAAGTGACGCCTTTGGAATCGGTAAACTCGTAGCCTTCACTGCCGGGAGGGAGCAAGTCCCAGCCCAGGGTGCGATTGCCGATGCAGCTCTTGAGAATCATCACGGGAGCGTCGATGGCATTTCCCACGTGATGCCCGATCCCAATCTCCGGGCCGATATTGCCGTCGGTGATGGTCATCCATTCGTTGTTGAAAACCTTCATGGCACCGTCACCGCTTCCCATGACGCGGACGTTGCGGACGTCCTTGCGCTCGGTCCAGGAGCCCTCGTCGTCGATCAGGTAAGGGTAGAGTTTCTTTTCCTTTACCGCGTGTTCGAGGGAGCCTTCGCCGCCCTTGATCTTTCCGAAGCCGAGCATGTTGGATTGCCCTAACAGGATGAAGACCTGCACCGGCTTGCTCATATCGGCCGGTTTGCCGTCGGGGTCGGGCAGGACGCGCTGGGCGTTCGAGAGGCCGGTCATTCCAAGGCAGATCATTGCCAGGAGGCTTCTCACATTGTTGGCGTTGCTGGTTTTCATGGATGGTCGGGTATTGGTGTTTGCCGGGGAAATGGACGGCTTCTCCGCCCCGGGGTTGGGAGGAAAGGCAGGCATGGTGCTTGAGTTAATCGGGACCGCCCGGGCGCTGTGTATACCACGGCTGGTCCTTTGCCTCGCGGGAGGGAGCGGCCGCTTCGGTTATCGCGCCTTGGTCGCCTTGTTCCTTCATCCACTGGGTGAGGGCGGCGTGGAGACGGCGTTCGTCCCCGGCGTGAGCCGGATCGCCGGCCAGGTTCTTCAGCTCCCACGGGTCGGCGGTCATGTCGTAAAGCTCCACTTCGGGGCGGTCGCGGTAGGCATCGATGCGGGCCTTGGCCTGGCTGTCGCCGGCTTCGGCCTTGGCCAACCACGAGCGGAAGGCGGGCTTCTTTTCGGTCACGCTGGCGCGAAAGGCATTCTGCCAATCGGTATTCCAGATGTAGCGGAAGCGTTCGTCGCGCACGGTGCGGATTCCATACGACTGATTGGGTCCGTGGGCGGTCCCGGCGGAAGTCTGCAGGCCGAAGGCGTACGGTTGGTGCTTGTTGCTTTTGCCGGCCAGGACGGGAAGGAAACTCCGCCCGTCGAAGGGCTCGCCCACCGCCCCCGGATCGCCGCCAACCGCTTCGATCATGGTTGGCAGGACATCGACGTATTGAATGATCGCCCCGGTCTCGGTCCCGGCGGTGATCTTGCCCGGCCAGCGGGCGATGGCGGCGGAGTGCAGACCGGTCTCGAAGCAGGTCCACTTGCAGAAGGGGAAGCTCGATCCGTGCTCGCTGAGAAACAGGACCAGGGTGTTGTCGCGCTGGCCGGTCTCGTCGAGAAACCCGAGGCACTTCCCGAGTTGGGCGTCCATGTAGGTGACCTCCGCGTAATAGCGGGACAGGGCCTCGCGGGTTTCCGGCGTATCGACCATGTAGGGCGGGATCTGGAGCTTTGCCGGGTCGTAGGCGGACGGATCGCCGCGATTCCACGGTTCGTGGGCTTGGTTCGAACAGACCACCAGGCACCACGGGCGGTCCTTGCTTTCGACCAGGAAGGTGCGCACCTTTTCGAGGTGGAGGTCGATGCCGTCGCCGCCGTCGTGATGGCGGCCGCCGAGGTCCTCGAAGGGGAAGCAAGACAGCGGGGCCTCGTGGCGTTTCCCGATCAGGGCCACGCGGTAGCCGCGGTCCCCGAGATAGTGGGGGATGCTCTTGATGTGGTCGTAGCTGCGGCTGTGGTTCGGCCAGGCGCCGTTGCGCACCGGGTGGATGCCTGAGTAGAGGCTCATCCGGGTGGGGGCGCACATCGGCGAGGAGTTGTAGCAATGCTCGAAGCGCAGCCCCTCGCGGGCGAGGCGGTCCACGTTCGGGGTGTTGACGATGGGGTTCCCATAGCACCCGAAGTCGGTGAAGGTCGTGTCGTCCGCCATGAACAGGAGGATGTTCGGGGGAGGGGACTCGGCCGCGGAGTGGACGATCTGCACGAAGGCGAGGGCAAGGATGGTGGCGGGAGTTCTCATGAAGCTCATCGGTTTGAAGGCGTGGCGTGGGGTGGCGCGGTTGTGGGACGGATGAGGGTGGGATGAAACCACCTGATTCTCAAGTTGAAGTATTGGCGAATGAACGCATGGCTTGTCCGGGAAAAATTGATGACAAGCTTTATGTGGTACTTGGACTGCGGAACATCTGTCCGCTGCAACCCATTGTAGGACGAGATCCTCCTTCCTCCCCGCCGCCGATCCTTTATCAGGAAGGGGCCATGCACGGAGGGATGGATTTCCGAAGGACGCGATCAGGGTTGCGTCACGAGGGCGTGCAGGAAGTCGAGCGGGTCGCCGTCGGTGACGGTGCCGGGGGTGCGGAAGGTGCGGTAGGTCCAGTCCCCCGAGGAGAGGGCCGGGAGCCCGGCCTGGATCGCGACGGCATCGGCTCCGGTGATCTCCGTGACGGCGAGGTTCCACGAGGCGGCCTGGAGGGTATCGCTGCCCTGGATGGTGTAAATGATGCCGTCGATCACGGCGGAAACCTGCTCGGTCGCACCGCTGAAGGTGGCGCCGGTGCGCACCGGCAGGGTGAGGGTGAGCACTTCGCTGGAGTCTCCGAGGGTTGCGACCTTGCCGACGACCTTGCCATCGTTGAGGCCGCTGGTGGGATCGCCGTCGAAGCCGAACTCGGCACCGCTGGTGCGCCGGTCCTTGTCGGGGTCGGCACCGAAGGCCGGATCAGTGGAGGATCCGGGGAGCCCGGTGAGGCCCTTTGAGGCGGCCCACAGGTCATACGGCGAGGAGGCCCCGCCGGAAACCGCGAGCACGCCGTCGGCCTCGGTGAAGGTCCAAGTCTTGGCTCCGTCGACCAAGGTCCAGACGTCGACGCTCTCCGACCATCCCGTCACCGTGAAGGTGGCGCCGAAGGTCTCCACGAGGGTCGAGACATCGACCAGGGTCCAGGTGCCGGAGCCGACCGTGACGGCGGCGGTGTCGATGTTGAAGTCACCGTTCAGGGTCGCCGTAGCGGGGCCCGTGATGCGGTTGTTCGAGCCGTCCGTGACGACGAAGGCCAGCGCGGCGTCGTCGGCGAGGACCAGCGTGCCGTCCTCCACGGTGGTGTCGCCGGTGTAGGTGTTGACGCCGCCGAGGGTCAGGGTGCCGGTGCTCTTTTTGGTGAGTCCACCCGAGACGTTTGCGGCAACGGTGAGGGCGGGGAGGACGGCCTCGGTCGTCGGAGACCCGTTGGACATGCTCACGGTGGGTGCGACGGCGTAGCCCACCCCGGGGTTGGTGATGGTGATCGAGGCGACCTTGAGGGTGCCGTTGCCCGTTCCATCGTCCACCATGTTGGCGACGGCCGTGGCGGCCTGACCCTTGACGGTCATGGCGCCGGTGGAGCCGGAGGCGGAGGCGGGCAGGTCGAGGGTGACGGTGGCAGCGCCCGCATCGACCGAAACCACCCGGGTCCCGATGGGGATGTTGCTCCCGTAAATGCGTGCCCCGGGCAGGATGTCGGTTGTGGAATCCATGTCGGTCAGGACGGTGCTGCCGCTGGTGGCCGTGCCGGTGCCCACCGTCGTGCCCGGGTCGGTGAGCAGGACGAGCGGTGTTGCCTGATACCCCCCGCCCTCCGCGACTGCGGCGATGGTGAGGGCCCCGCCCGCGCTCGCATAGACGCCGTTACCACCGGGGGCGTTCAACGGTCCCTCGATGCCGATGTCAAATCCGTCGGTGTCGAGCACGGCGCCTTCGGAATAGACCGTCAGACGGGTGGCCCCGCGGGCGGTGGCGGCTCCGGTGAGGGTGGTGCGGATGAAATTCGACTCACTTCCGGAAGGCTTCAGGGTGCCGCCGTGGAAATTCAGGTAGGCATTGTTGCTGTCAACGAACGACGTGCCGTCGCCGTTGAGGATCGAGCCGACCGTGAGGGTTCCGGCATTGAGGTTATAGATGCCGTAAAGCTGCTCCCTGTTCATGCGGTATTGGAAATTCAAGCCGGCGGTCGGAATGCTGTTGAACGCGGTGGTGCCGCCGGTGTTGTAGGGAAGATCCACCGTGCCGCCGAGCTGGTTGATGACGTCGGTATTAGAACCGGCCACGCCGATCCACAGGGCGCCATTCGCCGGAATGCTCAGCGCCGCGTCCCGGATGGTGACCTGGTTGTCCTTGCCGAAGCTGCTGCCCGCGCTGCCGTCGCCCATCTGGAACCACGAAGCAGTGCCGGGATCACCGCCGATCGTGTCGAGGGTTACGACCGCACCAGAATCCAAGGTCAGATTGCCGCTACCCCCGCCCAAGCCCATGTAGATGCCGCCCCAAGTGGTGGTCAGGGATCCGCCATGCATGTCATAGGACGACTTCGAGTTGTGGCCGATCGTCAAGTCGCCATTGTCGTTATTTCCGTCCGTGTAAATATCCGAAGCGGTTGCCACCGCATTCGTGGCCACGCCGGATCCGCCGACGATGTAGCGGGTGAGGTATGCCGTGGAGTTTGTGATGTTGAAGGTGCCGGCAGAGGGGATGAGACGGCGGGTCTGGCTGCTTGGGTCCGAGACAAGAAAAAGATTCCCGGTGATGCTTGTCTTGCCCGTATTCGAAGTCGTGCCGTTCAACTTCATTTCGACCGAAGAGCTGCTGGTGATGTCACCGTTCAGGCTGAGCGAAGTGCCTGTCGCAACGTTGAATGGGGTGTTGGTCACGAGGTCGAGGGGCGTGTTGATCGTCGCCGGGCCGGATCCGGCCTGCACGATGATGCCGGCAGTGAAGAGATCTGATGAGATCCGAGCCGTCGATGGTGACGGAGCCCTCCTCGAAATTAAGGCTGTAGGCGTCCTGCGGGTCATCGAGTGCGACGGTGTAGGGGCCGGTGGCGTCGGTGCCGGCGGAGAAGAAGACATCGTACGAGGTGTCGGTGGGAAAGAGTCCCGTGGCGATGAGCCCGTCCGGGTCAGTGGTCCAGTTCGGGGCGGTGTTGGCATCCCAGATTCCGGTGGGAGAGGGTCCGCCGGCATCGGGGGTGCCGCCGTTGAGGTCCCAGTAAGTTGACTGGGCCGAGGCGGTGTCCAACGCGGCGAGGGTGATGAGGGCGCTGGCGAGGAACCGAGAGGATAATGTTTTCATTGGGTTCTTTTTCACGGAGCTATCGCATACCTCAAGGGGCCACCTGTCAAGGGGCCATCTCCCACGAGGCACGTCGGGGCGGCGCGGCCCGGAGGGGCGGGAGGATTGCCCGGAGGGCGGGACGGAAGGATCGGCGCGCCGATCCGCATCCAACGGGAGGAGAATGCCATTGTTCATGCGGGGGTTGGGTGCGCTGGCTGCGGTGGGCCTCGGGATGCCGGGGCAGGCGGCTTCGCGGAACACGGCGGATGATTAAGATTAAAATGATTTGTTTGGGAGACAGTCGTTGTGTCCGGGAGTCACATTCTAACCATTGACGCAGGGTTGCCCCGCTCATAGGATTTGAGGCCTTGAACAAAATCCGCCGTTTTCACGTTGGCTGGACAGCGATGGCCATCGTCGCTGCGGTCACGTTTCCCGGTCGGGCCGAGACGGTGGCCATCCCCGAATTGGATTCCAAGGGCGATGTTTACAAAACGGAAGGCGCCAATGATCCCTTGATCTACGGCAGCACGGTTGGCCGGAAGAAAGTCATCATGCTCTACGTCGATTTTCCGGATGCCGGGATGGACATCGACACAAAGGAGCGGAGCAGGAAGGTTCTCGGCGAGGGGGAGTTTCAGAAACTGTTTGAGGAGCAGTCCTACGGCAAAGTGTCGTTCAAGATCGAACACGTCCATGGGTGGCGTCGCCTGTCCGGGTCCCACAAGAAATACAGCAGCAAAACCACGAAGGCGCACCGCGATCTCTTTGTCGAAATATTCAGCCTGTATCCGGAGATCGACTTCCTTGCCTACGATTATGTCATGGTCAACATGCCACGGATCGGAAACACCGCATTTGGGGAGCGGGATGAGGAAGCCATTCCCTACAAGGGGGAGAAGATCAATGTGGCGCTGAACATTTCCAGCGCCAGCCCATACGTGCTCGCCCATGAAACGGCACATTGCATGGGCCTGCCCGACCTGTATTCATACGCCGACGCCGAAGGCACAAAGAATCCGGCCGGATCCTGGGACCTCATGTCGGCGGCCGGGAGCGCGGGTGGCTTTCTGGGCTGGCACCGGCACAAGTTGAAATGGCTGGATGCCGACCGGAAGACCTTCGTCGCCACCGGGAACCATCAGTTTGATCTGACTCCGTTGAATGGGTCGTCCGGAGTATCGATGATCGCCATTCCGGTCGACGAACCGGCCAAGCCCAGCAAAGTCTTCGTGGTCGAACTGGCCCAACCGATCCGGGATCCGGGAAAGGCCGGGGAGGCCTCCGGCGTCCTCGTTTACAGCGTTGATGCCAAACTTCCTTCGGGACAAAATTCCGTCGTGGTCCATCCAAAGGTCGACTTGTCAAACGCTCCGTTTCAGCGCGGGGATCAATTTGAGCACAAGGACGCCGCCTTCCGTATCAAGGTCCTGAAAAAGAATAAGGATGGATCGTACCGGATTGAAGTGGAAGTTCAGCCTTGGAAGCCCGGAAATGCCGGGGACAAAAATAGGGATTCAGGACCATCGGAATGACTGTACTGGCGGCCTCCTCCAGCGTTGACCCCGAAGAAGGAGTTCGGGAAGAGCTCCCGGCAAGGGGACGAATCAAAGCGATCAAGGCCTCTCGAGCAGGCCCATCAGCATTCCCCAATCATACCGCCCCTGCTTCCAGCGCACGGTTCGTTTCACTTCACTGAGCGGATCGGTCACCAGCAACCGCAGTTGGTTGGGTGCCATCAAATTCGCCCCGGGGACCCAGTCGTCCTGCTTGTAGGTGAAGACGCTGTGAATGGTCGCCCCGCCGCAGGAATGGCAGGCGATGCAGGACTGCATGGTGGTCTTGATGCTCGAGTGACCGTCCTTGTCTTCATACCGGTCGTTTTGCTGTAGAAGGGAGACGGAAAGCGGCTCGCTCCAGTCGATGGCCTTGAGTCCTTGATGCCCCTCCGCAAAGAGGCCGGCACGTTCCATGCGCAACTTGACTGCGGCCTGGCTGTTCTCATGGTCGGTCACCTCGCTGCCCACCAGCCGGTAGACCCGCATTTGCAGGGTTTGCGTGACGGGAGTGATCCGGATCCGGCCGCGGTCGTCGATGACCGTCATCCGTCGCAGCAGTGCCGCCATTGTGCCAACCGGAAACTGCGGCAACTCCTTCGCCTCGCCTCCGGCGGCCCGGCTCGTCGCCTGGTTGAGCTCGTTCAGGTAGCCCATGGTGGCCTTTCGATCTCCCGGAAGCCGGAGAAAGACGAGGAAGGGCGAACGGCCTTGGTAGTATTCGGCATGAATCGGCGCACTCGGCCCCTCCAAGGCGCCGCGCACAGAGACCCATGGCCCGGCCGGATCGAGGAGGTCGGCCGGCAGAAAGGGAGTGCGGGGATTGGCCGGATCATAGTCGGCGTTGAAGACCCCCGCTGCGGCCGCATTGGCGAGGTTGTCTGGCAGGGCGTCGATTTCCTCCCCGGTCAGCGCCAGTTGCCGGATGGCGGCGGCGAGCCGTGAGCGCAATGGGGCGAGGCTTCGGACGGATGACCTCTCGGGTGACTTGGGAGAGCTGGTGTTGACACTCCAGTCGAACGCCGCCCACAGATCGTGCTGCATCACCGCCCGCTTCAACGGATCGGGGATCAGGGCGGCTCCATCGCTGGAAAGAAACTCATCGAGGACCGCGATCGCCGCCTCGTTGCTGGCCCCCGTCCTCAGGAATCCGGAGGTATCGGGCCAGAGCGGAGGATCGACCGCATCGGGGTCGGGCGACTCCGGTCCGCCTTCCGGGCGCACAAAGAAGGCGTGATGGAGCCGGTTCCACAGATGGGAGGGATCCGGATGGAAAATCGCCCCCGCAGGACGCTCCGCAGTGGCACCGGGACGGTCTGGCTCGACGGCCCAGAGATTGCCCAGCGCGAGAAGGATTGCGGCGGGAAGCGCAACGATCAGGCTCCTTTTCATAAGGCAACCTGTAGTCCCGGAAACTTGAATTGCAAGCCTCGGTTTCACTAGCCCCCTTTCCACCTCGGATGGGCGGAGCATCGCGAAGTCCACTCCCTCCTGTCCTGCCTGGCGGGAGTAGATTGCGAAGCCCCCAAACGGCTGCTGCAGGGGCTGCCCGCCACAAGCAGATTTCCAGCAGTGCGCCGCCGGTAAGCCAGTGATGGTTTGTCTGGGAATTTGCCTGGGGAATTTGCCTGCACGGGGAGATTGTCCGCACGGATCAGGACCGCTTCCCGGCAAATGGGCTTAACACTTCGGTGGGGTTGGAGTAGGAATGGCGAATGCGCAGCAACCCTCCGTCTTCATGGACCCCGATCTTGGCATGCCTGCTGTTCTGCGCCGAGCTTTCGCTTGGACAGGTGCCCGGCGACGCTGAGCGACAGACATTCGATGTGCGCTACTCGGTCTGGATCAAGCCGGAAACCGCGCGAGCGGTGGTCAAGATACGGCTTTCGGACAAGCCCCAATCGGTGCGCTGGCTGGAGCTGTCCATCGATCCGGATCGTCACCGGGACTTCCTGTGCAGCGGCAAGGTCGAAAAAACCGGTGCCAAGGTGAAGTGGCAACCGCCGGCCAAGGATGCCTGGCTGCAGTTCGATGTGGATCTGATGAGTGCCCGCGGGGAGGGGCGGTTCGATGGCTACCTCACGCCCGACTGGGCTTTGTTCCGTGCCGACGACCTGGTCCCGCCGATTCGCTCGGACATTGAGGATGGGACGATGTCCCGGGCAACGCTGCAATTCCATCTGCCCGAGGACTGGTCGGTGACGACCCGCCATCCGAAGTATTCCAGCGGGCGCTACAAGGTGGATGATCCGGACCGCCTGTTCGACCGGCCCACCGGTTGGTTGGTGATGGGGAAGATCGGCACGGTCCGCGAGCAAATCGGGAGGACCAAGGTCGTCATCTCGGCACCGGTCGGCCAGGATGCAAGACGCATGGACATCCTCGCCCTCTACCAGTGGACGCTGCCGGTGATGCAGGAACTCTTTCCGTGCCTTCCGGAGCGCCTCCTGGTCGTCTCCGCCGGCGACCCCATGTGGCGGGGTGCCTTGTCAGGCCCCGGCTCGCTCTACGTGCACAGCGACCGGCCCCTCATCAGCAACGACGGCACCAGCACCTTCGTGCACGAAATGGTCCACGTTGCGATGGGGGCCCGGAGCGGACCGCAGGCGGACTGGATTGTGGAGGGCCTGGCAGAGTACTATTCGCTTGAGGTGTTGCGTCGCTCGGGGACGCTCAGCGAGAGCCGCTACAAGAAGGCCCTGGCGCACCTCGCCGAACGGGGACGGGACGTCGAAAGTCTGGAAGTGGACCGCTGCCATGGGCCGATCACCGCCAAGGCGGTCGGCGAGCTGCACCGCATCGACCAGGAGATCCGCCGGAACAGTGAAGGAAAACACAGCCTCGATGATGTGGTGCGCGCCCTGGCCGAGGACCGCGGGCCGGTCACCCGGGAGCGGTTTTTTGAGTTGGTGGAGTCGGCAAGCGGGGGCTAGCAGCCCGGGGAAAGACCTGGAAACGCTCGACATTTTCTGTGACGGCACGGCAGTGCGACAGGTGGGCCAGCTACCCTTCGAAATCTGCAACAGCCTGCTCGACCGCGTGATCACGGTCAGCAACGACGAGGTCAGCCACGCGATCCGCTTGTTGTGGGAATCGCTGCGGTGCATCGCGGAGCCATCCGGCGCGATGGGGGTGGCCGCGGCATGGAAACTTCGCGACGAATTGGCCGGAAAGAAGGTGCTCACCGTGCTCTGCGGCGCGAACATCGACTTCCTCCAGCTTGGCCACATCGCCCAGTCGGACGGGGCCAGTGGGCGAGAACGGCGGGAACTCCGGATCAGGATCCCCGAGGCTCCGGGCAGCATGTTGCGCCTTCTGGACCATTGTTTCGAGGGGATAGACATCATTGATTTTCAGTATGGAAAGTGCGACGCGCACGACGGCTGGCCGGTCATCGGCGTGGCTGCGGCCGATCTGGAACTATTGGATTCGCTGCCCGCCAAGCTGGAGCGGGAGGGCTTCGCCTGGGAAAACCTGACCGGCGCGCTGGACATCCGTTTCCGCGCGATCCCCCTGCGTGGCGATTTGTTGCGCCATCCGTTGTTTCTGAACCTCGAGTTCTACGAACGTGCCGGAGCACTCCACGACTTTCTCGACAAGCACATCCGCGGCAAGGCGAACTTCTGTTATTTCAACTACCGCCAGACTGGTGAGCGGGTCGGCCGCGCCTTGATCGGTCTTGAGTTTGACACGGCGGAACATCGCCAGGCCCTGTTCGAGGCGCTCCCCGGCTGCGGGGAGGGCTTTCGCTCCTGCCGACCGGTCGATGAGAAGGTGCACGCGCGCCTGGTCGGGACCCAGCCGTGACGACCGATCAGCCACATGCTTGTTTGGGGCGCGGTGGAGATTCACTTCTTCACCCACCACTGAAAGAAGCAGCGGGCCGGGTCCGAACCCGTAGGCATGAACAATCGCCCGCGCTGCTGGATCGGATTGGCACTCAGCCTGAGCCTCATGCTCCCCGTGATGGCGGAGGATGGGTCGGTGAAGGTCTTCATCCTCGCCGGGCAGTCGAACATGGAGGGCAAGGCCCAGAACAAGCTGCTCGAGTACCAGGCCACCGCGCCGGAGACGAAGGAGCAGTTCGCGCACCTGCGGAAGGACGGCGGGTGGATCGTGCGGGACGATGTGTTCATCAACTATCTGGACCGCCGCGGGGGCCTGACGATCGGCTACGGCTCGCGGGACCGGACCGGGGCGGAGCTGGAGTTCGGCAACACCATGGGCGACCAGTTCGGGGAACCGGTGCTGCTCATCAAGACGGCGTGGGGCGGGCATTCGCTGTTCCAGAAATTCCGTTCGCCCTCCGCGGGGCTGCCGCCGGAGGAGAAGCTGCAGGCGGAGCTGGAGCAGGCTTGCAAGCGGGTGGAGCAGAACAATGAGAAGCACAAGCGGGAGGATCCGCTGCCGACGATGGAGGAGATCAAGGCGGAGTATGGGTCGTCCTACCGGAACATGTTGGAGGAGGTGGCGGTGACGCGGGAGAACTACGAGACTTGGTTTCCCGCTTTGAAGGGCCGGAAGCTGGAGATCGCGGGCTTCGTCTGGTTCCAGGGATGGAACGACCAGTATGGCGGGGCGGAGTTGGAGTACGCCTCGAACATGGAGCATTTCATCAAGGACGTGCGCAAGGACTTCGGGGCGCCGAAAATGCCCATTGTGATCGGGGTGATGGGGCAAAACGGCTCAAAGGAGGCGATGAAGACGATCCAAGACGCGCAGCTGGCCATGGAGAAGGTGGAAGAGTTTGTGGGGAACGTGAAGGCGGTGCGGACCGACGTGCTGATCGACAAGGCCGCCGAGGAGCGTTACCCGACCTGGCGGGAGGACATTCCGGAGTGGGAGAAGGTGGGTTCGGACCATGGCTACCACTACCTGGGCAGCGCGATCTGGTTCAACCGGATGGGCAAGGCCTTTGGGGCGGCGATGATGGAGATGATGGGGGAAGAGGGCTGAACGAGGGCCCGGAGCTGCCGGAGATGATCCCTTTGCTTTGGGATTCCGGAGACGGGAGCGTTGAGGCAAATCGGGTGGTCGTGGCGGTGTAGCCCCCGGACGGCGCGGAGGGACCGTTCCCTACCTGCCGCGGCGGTCGCCGGGATTGGGCGAGGCCCATTCGGGCTTGTCTGGCACGGGATGTGCACGTAGGGAACCCGCCGCGATGAGTAGCCTGGGGATCATGACATCGGGAGGAGACGCGGCCGGAATGAATCCGGCCGTGAAGTGTGCCGTGGAGCGGGCCCGTTCCCTGGGAATGAATCCGTATCTGATCTACGACGGTCTGAGGGGGCTCATCGACGGGCAGATCAAGCGGGCCAAGGACGTGGATCTTTCCGGGATTCTCTGTCGCGGGGGGACGGTGCTGCGGACGGCGCGGAGCAAGAGGTTCCATGATTACGACCATCGCAAGCAGGCCATGGAGCGCCTGGAGGAGCATGGGATTGACAAGCTTCTGGTGGTGGGAGGCGACGGGTCGTTCCGGGCCTTGAACCAGTTTTATGCGGACTTCGGGGTGCCCTTTGCGGGGATCCCGGCGACCATCGACAACGACATCGCGGTGACCGACTACTGTCTCGGGGTGGACACCGCCTCGAACGTCATCGCCAGCGCCATGGACAGCCTGCGGGACACGGCCACCTCGATGCGGCGGGCATTTGTGGTGGAGGTGATGGGTCGGCACTGCGGCTATCTGGCGATGGTCGGGGCGCTGTCCTCGGGGGCGGAGGTGTGCATCGTGCCGGAGATCGAGTATGATTTGGATGCGATCCTGCTGCGTCTGAAGGCGCGTCTATCGGTGGAGCGGCGTTCGGTGTTTGCGATCGTGGCGGAGGGGGTGAAGGTGGGGGACTACCTGACCCGCATGTTCAACGACACGCTGGGGGTGGAGGCGCGCATGACCGTGCTCGGGCACATCCAGCGGGGCGGGGCGCCGACCGTTTGCGACCGGGTGATGGGGTACAAGTTCGCGGTGGAGGCGGTGAATGCGCTGCACCGCGGGGAGGAGGGCAAGATCGTCGTCTATCGCAGCGGATCCGGATTCGACCTGGTGCCGGTGCAGGAGGTGGCGGAGGGCAAGTCGAAGGTCGAGCCGGCCCTGATGAATCTTTGTCGGCCGTTAAGTTGTTAAATGCGGGGCGGGGAAGCGCGTTCCTAGCCGAGAACCAGCATCTGGCCCTTCCCGCGCAGGGATTCCCTGGTGATGGGGGCGAAGAGTTCCTCCTCCTCGACCGCCAATTGGGTGCTCACGTAGATGCCCTCGTCACCGCCGACCCGCTCCACAACAAGGAACCCACCCTACGTATCATCGTTGAAAAGGCGGCGACTATCTCGTCGGCACCAAGGACAACACATCCAAACGAGTTAAGGCTGTCGACAAGGCCCTTGAGGGGACCCCCTTTTTGACCTGAGCCACGATTGGAAGAACAACCACGGGCGCATCGACAAGCGGAGTGCGGCGGTCAGGGCGCTGGGCCCCGTGGATGTCGGACTGCTCTCGGCGCACAGCGCCAT
>Ga0209702_10000739_pt1 | contig 67775 bp, 56 predicted proteins | sample FRY01_FD_187210 | JGI IMG/M metagenome (GOLD analysis project Ga0209702, IMG submission 187210) | Freshwater microbial communities from Lake Fryxell liftoff mats and glacier meltwater in Antarctica - FRY-01 (SPAdes) (version 2) | ecosystem: Environmental > Aquatic > Freshwater > Ice > Glacier... | reverse complement strand
ATACCGGTCCTGAATCTGCATTTTTTGCATTGCCATTGACGCTTTGGCGAAAGCCAATAATGTTGATCGCTACCGCAATTTTTGCAAAGAATACCTTCCTTTTCGCGTTGAAACCTCCAAAATTCAAAGCCTTTGATTCATTTGGAATCAGTTTGATAAATTGCTCGAATGTCATAATGCTAGTATTTTCAAGCAAAGTACAGCGGGCAGAACGTAACCTATTTACGCAATGGCACAATTACGGACAAGCATTATTCTTTAAGTATCTTCATTTGTGCTTTCTTTACACAAAGAAACTCTCGCAGAACATAATCTATTTACGTTCTGCGATCTAAAGGGGTAACCCTAATTTATATTTATATTCTTCGCCCCTCTCTAAAAAAAAACCACAAAAAAATAGGGAGACGATTCCATCTCCCTATAGATTCAAAAGGTTATTTCCTTATAACTTAAATTCCTTTTTGATCTTATCTACCATATCTAGTTTCTCCCAGGCAAATAACTCCACTTTAACTTTCTTAACTTTTCCGCTGCCATCTTTAAAAGTTTTCTCAACGATTTGAGGCTGCCGGCCCATGTGCCCATAAGACGCAGTTTCCAAATAAATTGGAGTTCTCAATTTAAATCGTTGTTCTATACTATAAGGACGCAGATCGAAAAGCTTTTCAATCTTTTTAGAAATTTCAGGATCACTCAGTTTTACCTTGGCAGTGCCTGCTGTATTTACATAAAGTCCAACTGGTTGGGCTACACCAATCGCATAAGCAACTTGCACCAATACTTCATCACAAACACCTGCAGCTACCACATTTTTCGCAATATGTCGCAATGCATAAGCTGCAGAACGGTCAACTTTACTAGGATCCTTTCCTGAAAAAGCACCTCCGCCATGAGCACCTCTTCCACCGTAGGTATCGACAATAATTTTGCGACCGGTTAGACCAGTATCACCATGCGGACCACCAATCACAAACTTCCCTGTTGGATTGATCAGGAATTTTGTTTTGGCATCGATCAATTTTGCAATACGAGCCGGTAATAATTTCTTGATACGTGGAATCAATACAGATTGAATATCCGCAGCAATTTCTTTCAACATGGCATCTTCGGCCTTTTTCTTTTCTGCTGAAGTATCTTTTGTTGCTGAAACAAATTCATCATGTTGAGTTGAAATCACTATGGTATCAACACGCATCGGCTTATTAGAATCACTGTATTCAATCGTAACCTGAGATTTAGAGTCAGGTCGCAGGTATTTCATTTTCTTGCCTTCTTTGCGAACAGCAGCTAATTCGCGCAGTAGTAAATGAGCTAGCTCTAGTGGCAATGGCATTAAATTGTCTGTTTCATTGCTTGCATAACCAAACATGATTCCTTGGTCACCCGCCCCTTGATCTTCCTTTTTTGCGCGAACAACACCTTGGTTAATATCAGGACTTTGTTCATGAATAGCAGAAATAATTCCACAAGAACGAGCTTCGAACATATATTCACTGCGAGTATAACCGATATTCGCAATTACATCACGAGCAATTTCCTGAACATCAAGATAGGCGTTCGAATTTACCTCACCAGCAAGCACGACTAGACCCGTAGTTACAAGGGTTTCGCAAGCTACTTTGGACTCAGGATCAAAAGCTAAAAAATGATCTATCAGAGAGTCAGAAATCTGATCAGCAATTTTGTCTGGATGACCTTCAGAAACAGATTCGGAAGTGAAAAAATATGACATTCTTTTGCAAATAATGGTTATACATAAAGGTAGAGAATGCAGAGATTGAATCCGGAAGCTGTTTTAGCATTTTTTGCACTTTTATCAGGCATTCCGGGTGGTTGCAATCAGCCAAATTCATCCACCAAAGCGGCGCAAAGGTAGGTTTTTTATTCAAATTCAGGAGATTGTGGATAATTGATCTTCTCAATGAAATACAGTACTTTTCCTCAAGAATGTTCGTTATTAGCCAAGATCAAGAATTAAGAAAAAATATAATGGTAAACCTTGAAAAAGACATTAGCTTATTAATAGAAGCCGGGGTAATTGATCAGCCGACTGCAATCCGCATTCAACAATTTTACGAAAAAGGCAAAGCCGAAGGCAGCAATCGCCTGTTTACGATCTTTGCAATATTAGGGGCAACACTTGTGGGCTTGGGTATTATTTTACTAGTAGCACACAATTGGGATGAGCTGAGTAAATTAACCAAAGTAGGATTCAGCTTTTTACCACTGTTGATAGGACAATTAGCGAGTTTTTACGCTATGAAAAAACGCCCAGAATCCAGAGGCTGGGCAGAAGGCAGCGCAGTATTTCTCTTTTTGGCAATAGGAACTTCCATTTCCTTGATCAGCCAGATTTACAATATTCCAGGTTCAATACGATTGTTCTTGCTCAGTTGGCTTCTGATTGCGGCTCCTCTGATCTACCTCTTGCGATCTTCCATGGTCAATCTTTTATTCATTGCAGGAAGCACTTGGTTTGCTTGGGAAAATGTTTTCGAAAATAATAATTATACTTTTCCTTGGCTATATTTAGGGTTAATAGGCTTGACTCTTCCACATTATTATCAACTTTTTAAACTTGAACGGGGTCGTAATTTCCGAGGATTTCATAACTGGTTCTACCCCTTGTCTTTCACTATTATCCTCGGTAGTGTTGGCGAAAATAATGATGAAGTATTGTTGTTTACATATATGAATCTCTTTGGCTTGCTATATCAAATTGGACAGCTATCATTCTTTGAAAATGCCAGACTTCGCATAAATGGTTGGAAAATAATCGGATCCCTTGGAATGGTTGTGATTTTGCTATTGTCCAGCTTCCATTGGTTTTGGGAAGATTTATTCCTTCTCTCTAAAAATGATCTCAATATTTGGATATCAAGAGAAATGCTCAGCAGCTTTGCTTTGATGTTGATTACAGCCACAATAATCTTGTTTCGTTTTAAAAGAAACAACATTAGGCTGTTTGAGATTCAGGATTACCTATTCCTTGCTTTTTTCCTTGTATTTATTCTAGGTGTTTTGCAAGCAGAACTCGCCCAATTACTGTGCAATCTGCTTCTGCTCGCTTTAGGACTATTACTTATTAAAAAAGGGAATCGAATCAATCATTTGGGAGTCCTAAATTATGGACTGCTCATTCTGACTGCATTGGTTGTTTGCCGATTCTTCGATACTCACTTATCCTTCATTATCCGAGGATTGCTTTTTATTGCTTTGGGCTTTGGATTTTTCTATGCCAATTATCATCTACTTAAAAAACGTAAAGCTAGAGAAATATGAAAACAGGAATGATTTCGATTGCGGTTTTTGCTCTGATGGTACTGGCTCAATGGTATGTGCCAATTAGCATGATTAAAGGTCAAGAGCGCATTATTGAACAAGGAACTTCATTCAAATTTAAAGTCGCGCCTATTGATCCTCACGATCATTTTCGAGGGAAGTATGTTTGGTTAAATTATGATGAATCCTCCGTTAAAGTAACATCAGATAAGGATTGGCCAAGTGAATCGGATTTTCGCAATTTACAGGCCTATGCAACTATAAGACTTGATAGCGCAGGATATGCAACTTTTGATAAAATACTTCTCGAAAAACCATCGTCTGGAAATTACATGCGACTACACGTGAATTGGTTCGATAATGATCAAAAACTGGCATACATAAATATACCTTTCGATCGCTATTATATGGAAGAGTCCAAAGCCCCAAAAGCAGAAAAACTCTATAATGAATCATTTCAAAATCTTCAAAACGCTAGAAATCCCAAAGAAGCTTGGGCTGTCATCAATATTCTAGATGGAGAAGGTGTTTTACAAGCTCTTTTTATTGAAGGAAAAAGCATAGAAGATTGGGTGCAGGAAATGGAATAACGATGCCTGACTTTAATGTCATAATTTCAGAAATAGAACTCAGGGTATTACTTCAAGAATTGGAAAATAACACAACAAATTTTGATGTAACCAATACATTGGCCTTTTTGCCCCTTAAAAATTGAGAAAAAAGCTGCCAATACAGAAAAAACCTATGTTCAATTTCGAAAAGAACGTAAGGAACTGGCTTTCTTTTCAGCATCCCCTTTCTCCGCCTTGAAACGTTGAACTTTCAATCTAATTTTTGTTGATCGTAGATATTTATTATCTTTGGGCTCGCTTATCAAGAAAGACGGAGGGATCAGGCCCTGTGATGTCTTGGCAACCCGGAACTGCCGGGTGCCAATTCCTATCCCAAGCAATTGGGTGAAGATGAGTAAGAAGACGATTCCGTCGCTCCGCACTCTTGTAAGCCTTATTATCAAATATGAAATTACAAGAGGCTTCAAGCCAAAAAATCCTCGTTCTCGATGGTGCAATGGGCACCATGATCCAGCAATACAAGTTGCTGGAAGAGGACTATCGTGGAAACAGATTTAAAGATCATTCTTACCCCCTTCAAGGCAATAATGATCTGCTCAATCTTACCCGTCCCGATATTATAAAAGCTATACACGACGCCTATTTTGAAGCGGGTGCTGACATCGCAGAAACAAATACATTCAATTCAACTAGCATATCGCAGGAAGATTACCATTTGCCTCAACTAGCTTATGAATTGAACATGGTGGGTGCTAAAATTGCCCGAAAATGCGCTGATGAATGGACTGCAAAAAATCCTCACAAACCCCGATTTGTAGCAGGAGCAATCGGCCCCACCAATAAAACTGCTTCCCTCTCCCCCGACGTTAATGATCCCGGATATAGAGCCATCACATTCGATCAACTTCGTGATGCATACAAGGAACAAGCCAAAGGATTGATTGATGGCGGTGTGGATGCATTATTAGTTGAAACAATATTCGACACATTAAATGCGAAAGCTGCTTTATTTGCGATACAAGAAGTTTATGATGAGCGTGGGATCGAATTGCCGATTATGGTTAGCGGAACAATTACGGATGCATCAGGTAGAACCTTGAGCGGACAAACTGCACAAGCATTTTTGATTTCTGTATCGCATATTCCACTTTTCAGCGTCGGATTTAATTGTGCCCTAGGAGCTGAACAATTATTGCCACATCTTGATGTGTTAGCTCAAAATACTTCTTTTAAAATTTCTGCGCATCCGAATGCCGGATTACCAAATGCGATGGGAGAATACGATGAAAGTCCTGAAAAAATGGCTGCCCAAATCAAGACATATTTCGAAAAAAATCTTGTTAATATTATTGGTGGATGTTGCGGTACCACACCTGAACATATTCGAAAAATCGCCGAATTAGTGGATGTTTATCAACAAAGAAAAAGCGCAGAAGAACATGTCAATTGAGCTCGGATTGAAAGAAGAAAATAAAATTACCCTATTGCTAAGCGGACTGGAACCACTGGTTGTTCGCGCAGATTCCAATTTTGTGAATATCGGTGAACGAACTAATGTCACTGGCTCTAGACAATTTCTAAGATTAATCAAAGAGAACAGATTTGACGATGCTCTTGCAGTTGCGCGTGAACAAGTATTAAATGGCGCTCAGATCCTCGATGTAAACATGGACGAGGGCATGCTGGATTCGAAAGCTGCCATGGTTAAATTTCTAAATCTCATTGCTGCTGAACCCGATATTGCAAGAATTCCAATTATGATCGATTCGAGCAAATGGGAAGTGATAGAAGCAGGTCTCAAAGTAGTACAAGGTAAATCCGTCGTAAATTCAATTTCACTGAAAGAAGGTGAAAAGGAATTTAAGCGTCAGGCCAAACTAGTAAAACGTTATGGTGCAGCAGTGGTGGTGATGGCTTTTGATGAGGATGGACAGGCAGACACCTACGAACGAAGGATAAGCATTTGCGAAAGAGCATATCGCGTATTGGTGGATGAAGTAAAATTTCCAGCATCCGACATCATTTTTGACCCCAATATATTTCCAGTTGCTACTGGTATAGAAGAGCATCGAAGCTATGCTTTGGACTATTTCCGCACTTGCAAATGGATCAAAGAACACTTACCCGCAGCCCATGTTAGCGGTGGCGTGAGTAATGTTTCCTTTTCATTCAGAGGCAATCAGGCATTACGTGAAGCTATGCATAGTGCTTTCCTCTATCATGCAATTAAGTCAGGAATGGATATGGGAATTGTAAATCCTGCTATGCTTGAAGTTTATGACGAAATTCCCAAAGATCTCCTTCAACATGTGGAAGATGTTTTATTAGATCGACGAGATGATGCCACTGAAAGATTGGTCACTTTCGCAGAGCATGTAAAAGGAAAAGAAAAAACAATTGAAGAAGAGGAACAATGGAGAAAATCAGATGTGGATTCGCGACTTGCTCATGCGTTAGTTAAAGGAATAACTGATTTTATTGAGATAGATACTGAAGAGGCTAGACTAAAATATATGTCTCCACTAAAAGTCATAGAAGGACCTCTGATGGCTGGAATGAATATAGTTGGCGACTTATTTGGGAGCGGAAAAATGTTTCTTCCACAAGTAGTGAAAAGCGCAAGAGTGATGAAAAAATCTGTCGCTTATCTCACTCCTTTTCTAGAAGAAGAAAAGAAAGGGTCAGGGCAAACAGCTGGAAAAATTCTTTTGGCTACCGTAAAAGGTGATGTGCATGATATTGGTAAAAATATTGTTGGTGTTGTTTTGGGATGTAACAACTATGAAGTAATTGATATGGGTGTAATGGTGCCTGCTGATCAAATATTAAAACGAGCAATAGACGAAAATGTTGACATCATTGGATTGAGTGGATTAATTACTCCATCATTGGATGAAATGGTGAATGTAGCAAAGGAAATGACTAGATTAAACCTGAACATCCCTCTGTTAATTGGTGGGGCTACTACTTCACGGGTTCACACAGCAGTTAAGATTTGCCCGAATTATAAAGGACCAATTGTACACGTTTTAGACGCGAGTAAAGCAGTGCCCGTAGCTGGGAAATTAATCGGATCAGAACGCTTAACTTATTTCAACCAAATAAGTGAAGAATACAGCAAGGTAAAAGCAAATTATGAAAAGCATAGGAATGAAAAACCATTGCGCAGCTTTAATGAATCGAGAAAAAATAAACACCAAATAAACTGGAGATCTCAAGACATAAGCATTCCAAATACTACTAGCATACAAAATGTTCATGAAATTAGTTTGACGGATCTTCGACTTTACATAGATTGGACTCCATTTTTTCAAACATGGCAATTATTTGGAAAATACCCATCAATTTTTGAAGATAAAGTTGTAGGTGAACAAGCAAAACAATTGTTCTATGATGCAAATATTGAACTCGACTCAATCATAACTGAGCAAAAACTTCAAGGAAAAGCAGTATTTGGCATTTTTCCTGCCAATGCTCATGACGATGATATTGTGATCTATTCAGATGAAACCCGAAAAGAAATTATATCTAAGTTCATTACACTGCGTCAACAAAATGCCAAGGCTGAAGGTCAAGCCAATCTTGCCTTAGCCGATTTCATTGCTCCCCTTGAGTCCGGATTAAAAGATCATGTCGGATGTTTCGCTATAGCCATTTTTGGTGCGGAAGCATTAGCTCAAGAAGCCATTGCTGATCATGACGATTACAAGGCCATTATGATTAAAGCACTTGCTGATCGATTGGCTGAAGCAGCGGCTGAATGGCTGCACGAAAAAGTTAGAAGAGACTATTGGGGATATTCTGCAGAAGAACATTTGCCGGCGCAAGAATTAATTGCAGAAGCCTATCGGGGAATCAGACCCGCACCAGGATATCCCGCTTGTCCGGATCATCTGGAAAAGAACACAATATGGCAATTGCTGAAGGTCGAAAAGAACACTGGAATAATACTTACCGAAAACCTAGCCATGTACCCAACGGCTGCCGTGAGTGGATATTACTTCGCTCATCCGGAAGCTAAATATTTTGGATTAGGAAGAATAGCCGAAGACCAATTACAGAGCTATTCGGAACGCAGAGGCATAAGCCTAGATGAAGCCCGAAAATGGCTGAGTCCGAATTTAAATAACTAATAAAGAATTCAACATTGAAAGTTACTGAACATATTCAGCAAGCGAAAAAAACGCTTTTCTCCATCGAAATTCTGCCGCCACTCAAAGGTCAGAACATCGATTCCATTTTCAATAATATGGATGATCTTATGGAGTTTTCTCCTGCTTTCGTTGATGTTACCTATCATCGGGAGGAATATGTTTTTCGGAATGTAGGCAATGGATTATTGGAGAAAAGAACAGTGCGCAAACGGCCGGGTACTGTCGGGATTTGTGCCGCGGTGATGAACCGCTATAAAATTGACGTTGTGCCTCATATTATTTGCGGAGGATTTAGCAAAGAAGAAACGGAAAATGCTTTAATCGATCTCGATTTTCTGGGCATTGATAATGTACTGGTGCTTCGAGGCGATCCTATCAAATCGGAAGGGCAATTTCGCCCAGAGCCTGATGGACATCGATTTGCCATAGACTTATTACATCAGGTAAAACAACTGAATAATGGAGATTATTTGGATGAAGAAATGGCAAAAATGGCTCCTACCGATTTCTGCATCGGTGTAGCCGGATACCCCGAAAAACACTTTGAAGCACCCAACCGAAATGCCGATTTACGCTATCTGAAAATGAAGGTTGATGCGGGCGCTGAATACGTTGTTACGCAGTTATTTTTCGACAACAAACATTATTTCGATTTTGTTGACCGCTGTCGTCAGGAAGGAATTACGATCCCCATTATTCCAGGACTAAAGCCAATTACAACCAAAAAACAAATGAATGTAATTCCTCATTTCTTCCATATCGACTTACCTGAAGATCTGGTTGATTTGGTTGATCGCGCTAAGAATGATCAGGAAGTAAAGGAAATCGGAATAGACTGGTGCATTAAACAATCTCGCGAGCTCAAAGATGCAGGAGTTCCCGTTTTACACTATTATACCATGGGTAAATCGGAGAGTACAAAGAGGATAGCGAAGGCGGTGTTTTGAAATAGCTCATATCCTTAAATTGAAACTTACATGTAAATCATTCACGTGAATCAATTTCTAATTGAATATTATCTGTGAGATTTTGAACCTGAGCTTGAATTTGGATATAGATTTTCAGCATCATTTGGCGAAAGAAAATGTTAGCTTTTAACAATGCCCTTGGCCTAAACATCATTCAATATTGAAATGTCTGGAATAAACCGAGGTACCCTTTGAGAAGAATGTAACACAGCGATGATCAGGCAGAAGGAATTGGACTTGTAATGCCAGGAACGAAAAGATTCAGTTCGTTATACCCCATTTTTGATTATCAATGAAAACCAAAGCGCTACGAAATCGGATGAAAATACTAAACACCCATTTATATTGCTGTATTTCAGGTATTTAACAAAAATACATGAGTAATGTAATGTGAAATACGAATCCAGAAATCAGATTCGATTAGTCTTTTGAATTGAATTGATAGAACATTTTTCTCTTTGGCATAAGCCTCTACTTATAGCAAATTGTGTTTGGGCTTTAACCAGCGATGATCAACATAAAATGTTCCCAATGGAATAAAACTCCCAATGAATATGATAAGTGCAGTATTAGTCCATTTCCATTTGTGGCTTATGCTTTCCTTAATGACCAATATTATGAATAGCACGAACAATGCCCCATGAACTGGCCCAAGCGATTTCACCAATGAAGGATGATTCATAAAATACTTCAAAGGCATACCAATGAATACTAATAGAATCAATGAAAATCCTTCCAGAAAAGCGATTAGGCGTAATCTACCGATACCAGAATTTATAAACCGTTGCATACAACAAAGGTAATCCAAGCCAATTCATTTACCTCAGCATAAAAGCATAGGTTCTGTGAAATTCCCACTTTAAAAATTGATACAAATGACAAAGCGCTTCCAAAATGAATTTGAAAGCGCCCAATGTATTTTATAATGAATCCTATTTCTCCCTTACATATATTCTGACCGGAGCACCTGTTAGATTGAAGTTTTCTCTCAATTTGTTTTCTAAAAAGCGCTTGTAAGGTTCTTTGATATATTGAGGGTGATTGCAATAGAAGGCAAATGCAGGAAAACGTGTTGGCAATTGCGTCATGTACTTAATCCGAATCAGCTTCCCTTTTAATGCAGGAGGAGGAAAAGCACTTATTATATCTTGCATCACATCATTAAGTTGTGAAGTAGGAATCTTTCGTCTGCGATTCTCATAAACTTCCAGTGCAACTTCCACAGCCTTAAGGATACGTTGTTTGGTTAGATTGGAAGTATATAGGATAGGAACATCATTGAATGGGGCGATGCGCTCTTTGATCATTTTAGTCCAGGCATCTGCTGTTTTAGTATCCTTTTCAATCAAATCCCATTTATTCACCAACAGCACAACTCCTTTGTTTTGCTCAAGAGCATCAAAAAATATCTGGATATCTTGTTTATTAAAATCATTTGAGGCATCAATCATGATGAGACAAACGTCGCTTTCAGCAACAGCACGAATAGTTCTTACCGTCGAATAGAATTCAATAGCGTCGTCAATTTTGGCTTTCTTTCTTAATCCGGCCGTATCGATGAGCATGAAATCGAAACCGAAGGCCTGGTATCTGGTGTGCAAAGCGTCGCGCGTAGTTCCAGCGATATTGGTTACTATGTTTCGTTCCTCCCCAAGGAGAGTATTGATGAAAGAAGATTTTCCAACGTTAGGCTGTCCGATAACGGCTAGTTTGGGAATTCCTTCTTCCTCGTCTTTTTCCAATTCCACGGGTAACACTCGAATGATTTCATCGAGAAGATCTCCTGTGCCATAGCCATTATTGGCAGAAATAGAAAAGACTTGGTCGCCCACACCGAGAGAATAGAATACAGAGGATTCATATTCTTTGTCGGAAGTATCGACTTTATTGGAAACGAGGATAGTTTTTTTTCCTACCCTTCTGATAATATCGGCCACTTCCTGATCAAGATCAGTGATACCGGTTTGCACATCTACTAGGAACAGGATTAAGTCTGCTTCATCAATAGAAATAATGACTTGTTTTCGGATGACTTCTTCGAAAGAGTCGTCGGAATGGATTGCGTATCCGCCAGTATCGATAATGGCGAATTCTTTTCCGGACCAGATAGCTCTGCCGAATTTTCGATCACGAGTAACGCCAGAAGTAGGATCAACGATAGCGTCACGTGTTTCAGTGAGTCGGTTAAAGAGGGTAGATTTCCCAACATTTGGTCTTCCGACGATAGCGACAAGAGAGCTCATGGTACAAATTTAGGTAGTAAAAAGAAAAGCCCCGACTTTCGAAGGGGCTTTTCTAAAATTGGCGACGACATACTCTCCCGGAATACCAGTACCATCTGCGCTGGTGGGCTTAACTTCTCTGTTCGGAATGGGAAGAGGTGGACCACACCGCAATTGTCACCTGAAATAAGGTGATATATTGATAGAAGATCATTTGCTTAAAAGCTTTCGAGTTATTAGTACCACTCGGCTTTGACATTACTGCCTTTACACCTGTGGCCTATCAACGTCATAGTCTTTGACGTCTCTCAACGAGGCCTCATCTTGAAGTAAGTTTCGCGCTTAGATGCTTTCAGCGCTTATCTCATCCGTACATAGCTACTCTGCAATGCAGCTGGCGCCACAACAGATTCACCAGAGGTATGTCCGACCCGGTCCTCTCGTACTAGGGTCAGGTCTCCTCAAGCCTCGAACGCCCGTAACAGATAGGGACCGAACTGTCTCACGACGTTCTGAACCCAGCTCGCGTGCCACTTTAATGGGCGAACAGCCCAACCCTTGGGACCTTCTCCAGCCCCAGGATGTGACGAGCCGACATCGAGGTGCCAAACCACTCCGTCGATGTGAGCTCTTGGGAGTGATCAGCCTGTTATCCCCGGAGTACCTTTTATCCTTTGAGCGATGGCCCTTCCATTCGGAACCACCGGATCACTATGCTCGACTTTCGTCCCTGCTCGACTTGTCTGTCTCGCAGTCAAGCACCCTTATGCCATTATACTCGAAGCACGATTACCAACCGTGCAGAGGGTACCTTTAGAAGCCTCCGATACTTTTTTGGAGGCGACCACCCCAGTCAAACTACCCATCAAGCACTGTCCCGTAGGTTAGAATCCAATGAATCAAAGGGTGGTATTTCAAGGACGACTCCACAGCCCCTAGCGAGGCCGCTTCAAAGTCTCCCACCTATCCTACACATTAATTAACCAGATTCAATGCTAAACTATAGTAAAGGTTCACGGGGTCTTTCCGTCCCGTTACGGGTACTCGGCATCTTCACCGAGACTACAATTTCACCGAGCTCACGGTTGAGACAGTGTTCAGATCGTTACACCATTCGTGCAGGTCGGAACTTACCCGACAAGGAATTTCGCTACCTTAGGACCGTTATAGTTACGGCCGCCGTTTACTGGGGCTTCAATTCAATGCTTCGCCGAAGCTAACATCTCCTCTTAACCTTCCAGCACCGGGCAGGTGTCAGGCCCTATACGTCATCTTTCGATTTTGCAGAGCCATGTGTTTTTGCTAAACAGTCGCCTGAACTCTTTCACTGCGGCCCCCAATCACTTGGGGGCGACTCTTTTTCCGAAGTTACGAGTCAAATTTGCCTAGTTCCTTAACCGTGATTCACTCGAGCGCCTTAGGATACTCTCCTTGACTACCTGTGTCGGTTTTAGTACGGTCAGCGTTGCATATAAGAGACAAACTTTTCTTGGGAGCATGATTAGGGTCACTATCCACTTGTCCGAAGACTCGCGGTACTATCAGGTTCGGCGGACCTACACCCTTCAACGTACTATTCCGTCAGTACGCGGACCTTTCACTTCTCCGTCATTTGATCCCAAACAACACTGGTACAGGAATATTAACCTGTTTCCCATCGACTACGCCGTTCGGCTTCGCCTTAGGGGCCGACTAACCCTGATTCGATTAACGTTGATCAGGAAACCTTAGTCAATCGGCGAATAGGTTTCTCACCTATTTAATCGTTACTTATGCCTACATTTTCTTTTCCAGAAGCTCCACCATACCTCACGATACAGCTTCAACGCCGCTGGAATGCTCCCCTACCATAAATCCACTGCTTCGGTAATGCACTTATGCCCGGTTATTATCCACGCACGATCGCTCGACTAGTGAGCTGTTACGCACTCTTTAAATGAATGGCTGCTTCCAAGCCAACATCCTAGCTGTCAGTGCGATCGCACCACGTTTAAACAACTTAGCGCATATTTTGGGACCTTAACAGATGGTCTGGGTTCTTTCCCTCTCGGACACGGACCTTAGCACCCGCGCCCTCACTCCCGGGTATATATCATAGCATTCGGAGTTTGTCAGGGTTTGGTAGGCGGTGAAGCCCCCTAGCCCAATCAGTAGCTCTACCTCTATGATACTTAACCCCGAGGCTGCACCTAAATGCATTTCGGGGAGAACGAGCTATTTCCCAGTTTGATTAGCCTTTCACCCCTACCCACAGTTCATCCGAAGACTTTTCAACGTCAACCGGTTCGGTCCTCCACTCCGTTTTACCGGAGCTTCAACCTGACCATGGGTAGATCACAAGGTTTCGCGTCTACCCCCACTAACTATTCGCCCTATTCAGACTTGCTTTCGCTTCGGCTCCTGATCTTAAATCATTAACCTTGCTAGTGAGGCGTAACTCGTAGGCTCATTATGCAAAAGGCACGAGGTCACCCGTAGGCTCCCTCCGCTTGTAAGCAACCGGTTTCAGGTTCTATTTCACTCCTTTTTTCAAGGTTCTTTTCACCTTTCCTTCACAGTACTGGTTCACTATCGGTCTCTCAACATATTTAGCCTTACCGGATGGTTCCGGCAGATTCAGACAGGATTTCACGTGTCCCGCCCTACTCAGGATACTACTAAGCCTTTACGTCACACTGTACGGGACTATCACCCCCTTTGGTCTAACTTTCCAGTTAGTTCCAGCGCTTATTAAAATACCATATCGTAGTCCTACAACCCCAACACCGCCGAAACGGTCTTGGTTTGGGCTATTCCCCTTTCGCTCGCCACTACTGAGGGAATCATTATTATTTTCTTTTCCTCTGGGTACTTAGATGTTTCAGTTCTCCAGGTTTGCTCTTCTTTCGAAGTATCCAGTCATTACACTGGATGGGTTTCCCCATTCGGAAATCTATGCGTTTAACGGTTATTTGCACCTTCGCATAGCTTATCGCAGCTTATCACGTCCTTCATCGCTGTCGAGAGCCAAGGCATCCACCGGTTGCTCTTGATTGCTTTTAAGCAAATGTTCTATCAATATATCAAAGAACTATAAATGTGGAATAATCCGGAATCGAACCGATCATTGTTCTCCTAATTTCTAAGAGAGTGCTCATCCAGAGCATAATTCCATGTTTGTTTAACCCAAATACACTCACTAGTGTATCTTTTGTGGAGAATATCGGAGTCGAACCGATGACCTCCTGCGTGCAAGGCAGGCGCTCTAGCCAGCTGAGCTAATCCCCCAAATTGTGGGCCTCGGTCGAGGCTCGAGTCCCCTTCCGTCACTGTTTTAAAGCGACATATTTTTATTCCCCATTTTAATCTTGCTGTAGTCCTGCGCAGATTTGAACTGCGGACCTCTACATTATCAGTGTAGCGCTCTAACCAACTGAGCTACAGGACTAGATTAAAATGAAGAATGCAACAGCTATACTTTTTCAATCAAAAACACTCTAAAAAGGAGGTATTCCAGCCGCACCTTCCGGTACGGCTACCTTGTTACGACTTAGCCCCAGTTACTGGTTTTGCCCTAGGCAGCTCCTTTCGGTAGCCGACTTCAGGCACCCCCAGCTTCCATGGCTTGACGGGCGGTGTGTACAAGGCCCGGGAACGTATTCACCGCATCATGGCTGATATGCGATTACTAGCGATTCCAACTTCACGAAGTCGAGTTGCAGACTTCGATCCGAACTGAGATGGAGTTTGAAGATTCGCTCACCGTCGCCGGTTTGCAGCTCTCTGTCTCCACCATTGTAGCACGTGTGTGGCCCAGGACGTAAGGGCCGTGATGACTTGACGTCGTCCCCACCTTCCTCACAGCTTACGCTGGCAGTTTCTCTAGAGTCCCCGGCATTACCCGCTGGCAACTAGAGATAGGGGTTGCGCTCGTTATGGGACTTAACCCGACACCTCACGGCACGAGCTGACGACAGCCATGCAGCACCTCGCAAATTGTCCGAAGAAGGACTGGTTTCCCAGCCTGTCAAAATGCGTTCAAGCCCTGGTAAGGTTCCTCGCGTATCATCGAATTAAACCACATGCTCCACCGCTTGTGCGGGCCCCCGTCAATTCCTTTGAGTTTCAATCTTGCGACCGTACTCCCCAGGTGGATTACTTAACGCTTTCGCTAGGACACTGGCTTGCACCAATATCGAGTAATCATCGTTTACAGCGTGGACTACCAGGGTATCTAATCCTGTTTGATCCCCACGCTTTCGTCCCTCAGCGTCAGTAACATCTTAGTTAGCTGCCTTCGCAATCGGTGTTCTGTGTCATATCTAAGCATTTCACCGCTACATGACACATTCCGCTAACTTCAAATGTACTCAAGAGCTCCAGTATCAATGGCAATTCTACAGTTGAGCTGCAGGCTTTCACCACTGACTTAGAGCCCCGCCTACGGACCCTTTAAACCCAATAAATCCGGATAACGCTTGCACCCTCCGTATTACCGCGGCTGCTGGCACGGAGTTAGCCGGTGCTTATTCATACGATACCGTCAGCCCCCAACACGTTGGGGGGTTTCTTCTCGTATAAAAGCAGTTTACAACCCATAGGGCAGTCATCCTGCACGCGGCATGGCTGGGTCAGACTTGCGTCCATTGCCCAATATTCCTCACTGCTGCCTCCCGTAGGAGTCTGGTCCGTGTCTCAGTACCAGTGTGGGGGGTCATCCTCTCAGAACCCCTACCGATCGTAGCCTTGGTGAGCCGTTACCTCACCAACTAGCTAATCGGACGCATGCTCATCTCTTACCGAAATTCTTTAATCATCAAACCAGGCGATCCAATGATATTATGGGGTATTAATCCAGATTTCTCTGGGCTATCCCCCTGTAAGAGGCAGATTACATACGTGTTACGCACCCGTTCGCCGGTCGTCAGCGGGAAAGCAAGCTTTCCCCTGTTACCCCTCGACTTGCATGTGTTAGGCCTGCCGCTAGCGTTCATCCTGAGCCAGGATCAAACTCTCCATTGTAGGTAAAAGTTTAATCTTATTTGGCTTCGATTGACGTTTTTAGCTGTTGCATTCTTTCAAAGAACTTTTTCATTTTCTAAACGATACCCTTTCGGACATCTTCCGCTAACACTCATTCGCGTTTTACGGATTGCAAAGGTAAGATGTTTTTTCTTTCATCCGCAAGTGTTTGTTAAAAAAAATTTTAACTCCTTCTTGACTTACCATTTCAATGCCTTAGAGAACGTCGCCTTGACTGTCAAAGCGGGTGCAAAGATACACCTACTTCCTTCCCATCCAAATGTTTTTGCAAAAAAAATTGAAAGTATTTTCTAATGCGCTGATATACCGTACTATCAAACCCCAACTTTCCCTATAGAAACTACCTTTCCGCTCACTTTTCCCGCCCAATCTAGGCTTATGTCTCCTATCATTTTGCCCATTTCCCAGCTTTCTAACTGAGCTTTGTAACCAGGGAAGGCCATAGTCAACATCTCCGTCTGTACTGAGCCCAAAGCCAGACAGTTAACACTGATTTCATCTATACTTAACTCTTCTGCCATACATTCCGACAAAATCGCTAAAGCCCCTTTGCTACTGCTATATACAGACAGCCCAGCGAATTTCGAACTGCCCTGAACTCCCCCAATGCTTCCAATATTCAAAATATGCTTCAATTTCCCCTTTTCAAGGTTGGAAAGCATGGCTTGACTGAAAAAATAAACGGATTTATAGTTCACATCAACACATAAATCAAAATCTTGCTCATCCATTTCACGAAACGGCTTGCTAACTAATGCCCCAGCATTGTTAATTAGCACATCCAATTCGCCTAACCAATGTGTCGATATCCATTCCTGAATCCTGATATATGATCCCCTGTTTGTTAAATCAGCAGCTATTGAATGGATATGTCCCTTGCCGGATTCACATAATGACTCAAGCATTTCCTCATCGCGGCTGATGGCCAATACGTCACAATTACGCTCTAAAGTCAGGTATAAACTCAATGCCCTCCCTATTCCCCGACTCGCTCCTGTAACTATTATCTTGTGTCTCATTTATACCTTATTAATATAGCACATTCATTTATATTCCTCTGAAAGTATTTTAACGTCAGCTATCAAACGGTCAATTTCCGTTTGACGGGTGCCATCATAAAAACCTCGCAAGCGTCTTTCCTTATCCACTAAAACGAAGTTCTCTGTGTGCACAAAATCCTGTAACCCGCCATCGCCTTCTGTTAAAACCGCAAAATAGGACTTCCGAGCCAAACGATAAATCTCCGGTTTAGGACCGGTGAGAAACCACCAACGCCTGTGGTCGGCTTCGTATCGCTCCGCATATTCAAACAATACCGAAACACTGTCGGCTTCCGGTGTAACGGAATGACTGAGTATCATAAAATCTTCTTCGTCTTTCAAGGCCTCCTGAACCTTATACATATTGCCACTCATTACAGGACAAATTGTAGGACATTGAGTGAAGAAGAAATCGGCTACATAATACTTACCATCAAGATCCTTTTGGGTTATGTTGTTGCCCAATTGATTGGTAAGTGAAAAATCTGCGACGATGTGGCCTTCACTTTTGTTTTGGAGCTCCTCATCTACTAATCTTGGATTGATTTCTGAGGGATGGAAAACAGGGAGTGTTTCCTTTCTTGAAGTGAAAATGTAATAAGCAATACTTATTCCAACCGCTAGAATCACTAAAAATGCAGAAATACTTCGCATACTTTTTCAATATAAATTCAATTTCGTTCGATGCTTATTTTCAAATACGATTAAATCGCCATCTGTATTTCACTGACGCTGATAAACGCATTCACCCATAATATAAGCGGCCATGCAATTTACTTGGAGTAAAGCTGATTCCGGAGCTTCGAGCAAATCTAGATCAAAGATTACAAAATCAGCGCTCTTACCTTGCTCCAAACTGCCGCGATCATTCTCATCAAATCCTGCAAGTGCCGCCCAAATAGTCATGCCACGTAAAGCTTCATCTCGATTAAGTGCATTTTCCATTTGAAATCCTGTTTCGGGCATTCCTTTGGAATCTTTGCGAAACACAGCAGAGTAAAAGGTTTTTCGAGGGTCTATATCCTCTACCGGAAAATCGGTCCCAAGGGGGATCCATCCCAGTTGATCTTTCAATTGTTTAAAAGCATAAGCATGACGAATACGTTCAGATCCTAATCGTTCTACTGCCCAATACATATCAGAAGTTGCATGAGTTGGTTGTACAGAAGGAATAATAGTAAACAATCCAAATTTTTCAATATCAACCGGATTCACTACTTGAGCATGTTCTATTCTCCATCTCCTATCGTTCACTCCCCCGAGTGTTTCACCGTAAATGTCGAGCATCATTCGGTTTGCAGAATCTCCAATGCAATGGGTATTCATCTGAAAGCCACTTTCGAAGCACCTTTTGGCCATTTCTTTGAAGTAAGAAGGCTCATCCAACAAAAGACCATGATAATTGCCCTCTGCATCGGAATATGGCTCGAGCAAGCATGCCCCACGTGAACCTAAGGCACCATCAGCAAAAAACTTAAATGAGGTTACTGAAAGTCGATCTGTGCGGAAAGGTCCACGATCAAAGTAGTATGCAATATTCTCTTCATTATCGGTGAGCATAGCATTCACCTTCATTTTCAAACTGCCCTCTGTATGCATGTTTTCGAGCAATTCTACATCCGATTTGGTCAAACCAGCATCCACTAAAGATGTGATGCCGAAAGCGAACAAATTTTGCTGGGCAACTAATATGGCGCTGCGTTTGAAATTCTCATTTTCTTGAGGAAGTAAATTTGAAAGCAGATCCATTGCTTTGTCGATGATTATTCCGGTTATGACTCCATCCTGTTTCTCGATATCGCCTCCTTTAACAATAGTTGCAGCGGTGATTCCGGCGAGTTCGATGGCTTTCTGATTAATTAAAGCGGCATGGCCATCTATGCGTGTGATGTATACCGGAAGGTCTGGAAAAGCTTCATCCAAGGCTGATTTATTAGGGAAATCTTTGACTTCCCAATCATTTTGATCCCATCCCCGACCAACTATCCAATCTCCCGGTTTTTCAGCTTGGTGTTTTTTGAGTCGATCGATTACCTCATCAAAAGACTTAGTGCCATAAAGACTCACTTGCGATAAACCGAGTGCGTATCCCAGAAAATGACAATGTGCATCAATCAATCCCGGATATACAGGTTTCTTCATAGCATCGATGTCTTTATCAGCCTTGTATTTATTGAGGATTTGTCTTTCCGGACCAAGCTCAATGATTTTGCCATCTCGAATTGCCATGGCTTCATATATTGTTCCATTTGCATCCATCGAATATATCCGCGCATTATGAACGATAATATCTGCTTCTTCCATTTGATAAGTGCATGAATTATTAAATGTAATTATTGCCAGAAGGACTATACTAAATGAGATTACTTTTTTCATTTCAAGGCTTTTTATAAAGTTGTGTTGTATTGGCTTGTGCAGTTGGCATAACAACAATATCATTCAAACAAACATGAGCTGGCCGGCTCAATGCAAACCAAGCAATTTCGGCAATATCATCCGCAAGTAAAGGTTTATAATCCTGGTACATGGATTTAGCTTTTTCAGCATCACCATTAAATCTGACTAGACTGAATTCGGTTTCGGCAGCCCCTGGGCAAATTTGGGTGACTCGAATTCCAAATGGTAATAAATCGATCCTCATCGATTTGGAAAGTGCATCCACCGCAAACTTTGTTGCGCAGTAAACATTTCCTCCCGGATATGCTTCCTTTCCGGCAACAGAGCCAAGATTAATTACATGTCCATTTTGTCTGTCACACATACCCGGAAGTATAGCCTTACTCACATATAACAGTCCTTTTATATTGGTATCGATCATTCGTTCCCAATCATCGGTTTCTCCATTTTGAATGGGACCTCTTCCGGCGGCCAATCCTGCATTATTGACTAATACATCTATTTTTGACCAGTTTTCAGGCAAAGATGAAATTGCAGCTTTCACTTCTTCTTCATTTCTGACATCAAATTGGAGGACAAAACATCTTTCTGACACGGAATTCAATTCCGATTGCAGCAATTTGAGGCGGTCTAATCTTCGTCCGGTAATGATCACCTTGTAACTATTGGAAGCTAATTTCCTCGCAATGGCCTCGCCAAATCCAGAACTTGCTCCGGTAATGAATGCTATTTTCTTTTCCATGAGGGCTTGAAATTACGAATTAGAATTGCTGTATAGGGTAACTTTCATTTAACAGTTATCAAAGCGGATGGTTGTAAATTGCGGTGCAATTATTACTTTTATGAAAATCAGACTTATTCTTGCCGCCTTATTAATAGGTGGTACGCTTCAGGCGCAATCGATCTATCAAATTCAAGGACAAGCTGCCGCCTCGCCATACCTAGGGCAAGCAGTAAGCACTAGGGGAATTGTAACCGGAGTGCATGCCGCGGGATATTTTATTCAGGAAGAAAGTCTGGAGTGGTCGGGAATTTACGTATTCGATTCAGTAAACACCCCGGATGTAGGCGATGAAATTGAATTAACGGCAACTGTTGAGGAGTATTTCGAATTTACAGAGTTGAAAACAGTAACTGCATATACAGTGCTTTCATCAGGCAATGAATTGCCTGCTCCTATCCTTCTTAGCACTAATGAAGTTATTGATGAGGCTTATGAAAGTGTTTTAGTGCGCGTACAAAATGCTATTTGCACCAATAATAATTTGGGATTTGGAGAGTATCAAGTAAACGACGGAACTGGCGCATGTATGGGCGATGATTTGCTCTTTCCGCATACACTGGATAATGGTATTACCTATAATCTAACGGGCCCCTTGTATTACTAATTCAGTAATTTCAAAATTGAACCACGCAACCCGGCTGATGTTGAAATTGCTCTCCCATTGTATTTCACTGAGAAGCCGATAGAATCTAATTTGAATACGACTTCACTTACTATTGGCTGGCAAACCAACATCCCGTCGAATTCATTTATTCAATATGGACTCACTTCTGATTTCGAATTGGGTAATGTGTCGGATATGACAATGGTAACGGATCATGAATTGGAGCTTAGTGGATTCACACCGGGTACGGTTTATTACCTCCATGTTTGGAGTGAGGATAGCCCCGAGATTACTCCTACTTTTCACATGGCTGTGGCTACAGTTTCAGAGAGCAGCGGAGCAATTGAAGTGTACTTCAATCATATTACAGATCCAAGTGTAGCAACAGAAAGCGAGGCCGTTTGGACCTTGAATATTACGGATACCATTATCAGCTATATCAATGGCGCGGAGCAAAGTTTGGATATTACGATGTATGATTTATTGGGCGCTCCACAATCTATTTTTGACGCGATTAACGCGCGTTATGAGGCAGGTGTTCAGGTGAGATATATTACAGATAACGAACCGGTGAATGTAGAACTCGATTGGTTGAATGCGAACATTCCTCTATTGCGTGGAAACGAAACAGGAATCATGCACGATAAATTCATCATTATCGATGCCGATGATGTGGGTAATTCCTGGGTGATGACCGGATCGTTCAATCAAACCTTTGCCAATTTGGGTTGGGATTATAATAACCTCATCTGTATTCAGGACCAAAGTTTAGCGAGAAGTTTTAGGGTTGAGTTCAACGAAATGTGGGGAAGTGATGCCGCGATGTTCGATGAATTGAACGCCAAATTCAGTTCTGAAAAAACGAATAATACTCCTCATCATTTCATTATAGATGGAATTAATACAGAATTGTATTTCAGTCCGAGTGATGGCACCAGTGAGCATATTGTTGAAGCTATTGATGCAGCCGAAAACGAAATTGCGTTTGCTGTAATGGCCTTTACGGAAAATAGCATCGGAACAGCCACCGGCAATGCATACAGCAGCGGACTTGATGTTACAGGCATTATCGATTATGTGGAATTCAATGGTTCGGAATATCCGTATTTACAAGGTTTGGGAATTGATGTGATGGATTATGTGAATGAAAATGGAACCCAATGGCCTGATGGGCCAACCCTGCATCATAAATACGCGATATTGGATTATGCAGAAGGCAGAGACAGTCCTGTTTTAATAACCGGTTCGCATAACTGGACGGCATCAGCGAACTCGATAAATGACGAGAACACATTGATGATTCACGATCACCGATTAGCCAATATTTACTATCAGGAATATATGGCTAGAAGGCAGGGATTGGAAGATGTGATTATTGATAATGTACATGAAAGTGGTTCATCTGTTGTAAATGTCTATCCAAATCCATGTGTAAATGAATGTCGATTAGATATCAGCGGAAATATTTTAGTGTACAATCAGCAAGGAATTTTGGTGAAAGCTGTTGCCAATTATCGCAGCAATACAGACCTAAATCTGGAAGATTTGTCAGCAGGTTATTATTTGTTGATAGTGCAGGATAGAGAGGGTTTACAACTCCCTGCCCTGCCGATTATTGTGCAATGAGCTATGAATGAGAAGGATTATCAAGCTTCATCCTGATTTTCTCTTCCACCAATATCATCATTGTCGGCTTGCTTTTGATCGCCGTATTTAAATTCTATTCTCGTTCCTTTAAATAATTTATATCCCTGGTATCGGCATTCCAATCCACCATTATGAAGGGTATGCTTGGAATTGGGTTTGAGTCCCAAAACTTTTAATGCAGGCAGGTTTCCGCTGAGTACCCAAGCATCAAAACCTGACCAATGATGTTTCAATCTTGTTCCAATTGCATCATAGAATTCACGTGCTTCATCCAATGGCAGTCGCTCTCCATAAGGCGGGTTGAGAATTAACCAGCCGTCTTGTAATTGCGGGATAAGTCGGAAAAAATCCGCCACTTCTAATCGAACAAAATCCGAAAAAGGGAATTCTTCGAGATTTTCTTTGGCCTTTTTTAGTTGTTGACGATCGATATCGTAACCATAAACCTTGAATTCCGGTTCATGTGCTTTCTTCTCTAACTCATGCACAATTTCCGTAAAGAGTTTTTTAGGGAAATTCTTCCAATTCATGAACGTAAATTCTTCCCGCGACCATTGAGGATAAACGTCACAAGCTATAAGCAAAGCTTCCGATAAAATGGTACCGGAACCGCACATTGCATCATAGAGAGGAGCCTGTCCTTTCCAACCAGAAAGCAAGATCATTCCTGCCGCCAAAACCTCATTTAGCGGGGCTTCTCCACCACCTTGGCGATAGCCTCTTTTATGCAGAGATTCTCCAGAACTATCAATTTGAACTTCCACTTTTGTTCCTCTGATAAACAAGTGAAATTGCATATCGGGATTATGCGGACTCACATCCGGTCTTCTGTCGAACTGTGCTCTAAAATGATCAGCAATTGCATCTTTCAATTTGAGTGATGCATAATGGGGATGCGAGTAGAAATCACTTTGCACCGATGCATGAATGGCGAAAGTCTGATCTATTCCAAACAAATCTTCAAAAGCCAGTGGTAAAGCTTTAAAATAAAGATCATCAGCATCTCTGATTTCGAATGTTTGCCAGGGAATCAGCACTCTAATTGCAGTTCTCAAACAGAGATTTGCTTTCATCATCAAAGCTATATCTCCGCTGAAAGAAACAGCACGATCGAGTTCTTTAATGCTTCCTGCACCCAAGGCTATTAGTTCTTCTTTTAGTACCGGTTCCAATCCATCGAGAGTGGTTGCCACCATTGCGAAATGATCCGTTGGATCATTCAATGGGGAATATGGTTTTATTATGCTCATCCTCCAGCGTTCTTAGCTTTAAATCCTTGTGCTTTTAAAATATCCATCACTTTGGCGCGAACATCGCCCTGAAGAATTATTTCTCCATCTTTTTCAGCTCCGCCAACACTACATTTCTGCCGTATCGTTTTTCCGAGTTCTTTCAAATCGGCAGTAGGCCCTTGAAAACCTCGAACAATAGTACAAGGTTTTCCATTCCTTTTTTCATACCAAACCCTCAAGTCCTGCGCCGATGCAGGCACATTAGCACTAGTACTTTGAGGTTTTTCTGATTTGAATCCCTGATTTGTCGAATAAACGAATCCATCATCATTATTTCGGTTCTTGGAATTCATTGTCAATGATTTTCAATATCCTTATTATCAATTACAGAAGAAGACTCATCTTCGAATCCCACTTCTGATGTCATCATTTCGTTGTACTTGGTATTACCCGCATTTTCTCTTATTTTCTTCAATTTCTGATTGATAAACAACAGCAAAATTACATCTATAATAGTATGGGCAATAATAGCGGGAATTAATCCACCCCACTCCACCAAATATCCGATTCCAATAATAACGAGCGTCATGAAAGCCCCGTAAACACTCATTCTCCAATTGACAAAGGAAATATAACCATGCAGGGCTACAAATATAATTGAGCTTGCTAAGATGCCAAGATGAGGCTGTATTACTCCTCTAAACAGCACTTCCTCTCCAAATCCGGCGCAAAACGAAATGAAAATAATATCATTAGTATTGAGATTCATGCTTCCTATCATTTCGGCATAGCGAAACGTGAGCTTTTTCATGAATTTGAGACTGATTATTCCTTGCGCTAGAAAAGCTGCAATGGTTCCATATAGGAGTCCTGCTGCTATCTGCCATAAGATTGGTTCTTCGGAAATGAAGTATGCGGGATAATCGAAATCAGGCAAAAAACTCATGATTACCCAGGCCAAAAGGGGCATTCCTATTACTGTTGCCGCAGCAAGAGCCAGCGTTAAGGATCTGACGTTTTTCATCAGATATTATTGGCTATTTTATTAAAATCTTGACCCGTAGGGGATTCAAAAACTTCGAGATCAAATTCTGTAATAGCAGCTAATAAATGGTCAAAAATATCGGACATAACAGTTTCATAAGTCACCCATTCTTTATGATGCGAAAAAGCATAAATCTCAATCGGAATTCCGGTATCAGTCGGTTGCAAATGCCTAACCATAAATGCCATTTCGGTGTTGATGTTGGGATTATTTGCTAGATAAGCTTTCGTATAAACCCTGAATACACCGAGGTTGGTCATGTGACGACCGTTAATAAGATTAGATTTATCGATGGCATTTTCAAGATTGAATTCATCGATTTCCTTTTGTTTACCTTCTAAATAGTATTTAATCAACTGAACTTTGAGTAGTCTGTTATACATTTCGGTACTAACAAACTTCACACTCGAAATCTTAACGCTAATATGCCTTTTTATTCTTCGTCCACCCGAAACCTGCATCCCTCTCCAATTCTTAAATGAATCATTGATTAAGGCATAACTCGGAATAATAGAAATAGTCATATCCCAATTCTGGACTTTGATGGATGTAAGATTGATTTCCACCACATCCCCGTCAGCACCGTATTTATCCACTGTAATCCAGTCGCCCAAGCGCACTAAATCAATGGCCGACATTTGAACACTTGCTACTAATCCCAAAATGGTGTCTTTGAAAAGCAAAGCTAGAATTGCTGTAGCCGCACCAAATCCACCAAATATGTAAATTGGTGATTTACCAATCAGTATGGCAATAACTATTATAAAGGCAATAATTGAAAAAACGATTTTCAATAATTGCGAATAGGAACGGATAGGCTTATCTCTCAGGAATGGTTTCTCTTGAAGTATGTCGGCCATTGCATTGAGAAAAGCGAAAATGCTAATCACCACCATCAATACAATATAAACACTGGCTAGAGATTCAACTACTTTGATCCAAGTTGGAAAGTCTTCAAAAACAGCCGCAGCGGCACGTGCAGCAATTACAGCGGGGACTATATGCGCTAGTGCTTTGAAGAATCTTCGCTCATAGAGTATATCGTCCCAAGTTGCTTTAGACTTGGTAACCAGACGATGGATAACAAAGATTATTACCTTTCTGCTTAGCCACCAAATCAAAAAACATAACACCATTATGGCTGATAGCAATACCAACAGCTTCACATAAGGAAACAGATCAGGATTGATTTCAAATCCCCTTAACCAAAGTTCAATTTTATTGACCCCTTTTTCAAGCATGCTGCAAAGTTAGGAATACCTAAGGCAGAATAACAGAATTCCTTACCTTCATCCCCTTAACCTACCCTCTTTTATATGAAAAATCTACTTTCCATCTCATTTTTTGCTTTGATAATGTGCATGAATGCCCTTGCTCAAGGCAGTTGTAATGAAGCTGATCTACAGTTTATGGCTGATTATCCAGCAGAAACTCAAGCTGCAGCATCTGACTGCGGAGTAGAATGTCTTTTCGCCGGAAATCCTGAAGCTTGCATGTTAGCTTGCATGAGTGCCCAAACTCCTTTTACCGCTTCCTGCATTTCTTGTTTTTCACAACAGGTTGATTGTGTGGTTGACAACTGCTTTTTTTCGTGTGCATTTACACCTAACTCACCTGCTTGTGCAACTTGTGTAGAATCAAATTGCCTTGCTCCTTTTCAGGAATGTGCCGGAATTTACGATGTGGACGGAGATGATTGGACTACTCTCTATGATTGTGACGATAATAATGCGGCTATCAATCCTGATGCAGCAGAAATATGGTATGATGGAATTGACCAAAATTGTGATGGTGCCAATGATTTTGATCAGGATGCTGACGGTGATCCGATTCCTGAAGCTGGAGGAACTGATTGTGACGATACCGATCCGAATGTTTTTGGAAATATTCAAACCTTTTACCCTGATAATGATGGAGACGGATTTGGAAATAGCAATTTCGGAACTCAGGCTTGTGAAATGCCTTTAGGCTATGTTGAAATAGGCGGTGATTGTTTGGATGCCAATTCATTGGTTTATCCCGGTGCCACTGGCTCCCAAGACGATATCGATAATAATTGCGATGGTGTTGTGGATGGAGATGAATTGAGCATACAATGTTTGGGTGACTTCAATAATGATCTTACTATTACATCTGCTGATTTGCTCATTTTTCTAACGGAATTCAGTTGCACTCTAAATTGTGAGTACGATCTAGATGGTGATGATGCTACCGGAATTTCAGATATGCTTATTATTCTGTCCTTCTACGGCGAAATTTGTAATTAAACATGGACTTTTTACCTGAGGCGATTGAAGCGTACGCTCGCGAACATTCTCAATCTGAACCTGAATATCTGAAATTGCTCAGTCGAGAAACCTGGCAAAAGGTGATTAATCCGCGTATGCTTAGCGGACATTTACAAGGTCGTTTTCTGAGTCTGATGAGTCATTGCTTACAAACAAATCTCATTTTGGAAGTTGGCACTTACACCGGATATTCAACACTTTGTTTGGCGGAAGGCTTGTTGGAAAAAGGTGTAATTCATACCATTGATATCAATGATGAATTGCAAAGCATTCAAGATAAATATTTTGAGCTAGCAGGTTACACTGCTAAAATCAATCGGCATTTTGGAGATGCATTGGAAATAATTCCTTCTTTAAATCTTAATCAAATTGATTTAGCTTTTATTGATGCCGATAAAGAAAACTATATCCATTATTACGAATTGATTGTTCCCTTAATGCGAAAAGGAGGACTGATTTTGATTGACAATGTTCTTTGGAGCGGCAAAGTTTTGCTTAATCCCACACCTAACGACAGAGAAACTCCGGTTTTACAGGATCTCAATCGAAAAGTGAATCAGGATTCGAGAGTGCAAGCGATGCTGCTTCCTTTGCGAGATGGGGTGATGTGTTTGAGGAAGCTAGAATGAGTATGATTGGTGATGATCCGCATGATGGGAAATGCAGATCCACAAAATTTTACAGCGATTCAAATATCAAATTTCAGTGATTATAGTTGAGGTATAAAATCCAACAAAATAAAAGTCAAGGATTTTTCAGATCATCCTTTCTGGGATTTGGATAAAGAAAATGTAGATTTTGAATTCTCCAAAAACCAAGTAATAGTTCAGGTTGTTGAATTCGGAACTTTGAAAGATTGGGAATTACTACAGCAATTATACGACAGAGATGTTTTAAAGCAAACTCTGCAGAACGCCAGATCATTAGATAAAATAATTCTAGCGTTTCTTTCCGTTTATTTCAATACAGCTAAATCAGCTTTCAGATGCTTCAATCAAAATGCGTCTACGACGAACTTCTGGAACTCCTGAAGTTCGTGATGAAAAAAGAGACAATCAAACAATTTAAACTAGTGGGCGGAACAGCACTTGCATTGCAGAAAGAGGCAGTAAGAAGGATTTTATTGATCTATTCTATCTTCTCAAAAGTTTCTCTTTAGTAGAAATGATGAATTTATTACAATAATAAATACCCTGCGCGGTCAGACTTTATGGTTCTAAAAAGTTTGAGTTATTTTGAAGATGCTGATAAAGACTCCTCTCCTATTATTTTTGATCCCCTTGATTGGGAAGAAATAAAACAAAACATTTCCAATTCGACTATTGAAATTCTGAATAAATATAACTGCTAAAAGAAATTTTCCGATCTCTCCATAGTCAGGATCTGAAAATCTTTGAAACGTTTGACATGAAGACTAATAATTCTTGCTCCAAAAACGCTCAAGCCAAAACCATCTTCACCAAATCTGCCGCTTCTTGCAACTGAACCGCTGAATGAACTTCCAAACCAGAATCATCAATTAATCGCTTAGCTTCCTCGGCATTGGTTCCTTGCAAACGAACAATAATTGGAACCGGAATTTGCCCGATATTTTTATAAGCATCTACAATGCCCTGAGCAACGCGGTCACAACGAACAATTCCACCAAAAATATTCACGAGAATCGCCTTTACTGATGGATCTTTCAGAATAATTCTAAATGCGGTTTCTACACGTTTAGCATCAGCCGTGCCGCCTACATCAAGGAAATTAGCTGGCTGACCTCCACTTATTTTGATAATATCCATGGTAGCCATTGCCAATCCGGCACCGTTTACCATGCAACCAACATTTCCTTCGAGCTTCACATAGTTTAATCCAACAGCTCCTGCCTCTACTTCAATAGGATCTTCTTCTGAGGTATCACGCATAGCTGCGTAGTTTGGATGACGATATAAGGAATTGCCATCAAGCGTAACTTTAGCATCAACCGCAATAATTCTATTATCCGAAGTCTTGAGCACAGGATTTATTTCGAACATGCTTGCATCGCAACCTTCGTAAGCTTTACAAAGTGCTTTTACAAATGCAGTCATTTCCTTAAATGCTTTTCCCTCTAATCCGAAATTGAAAGCTACTTTGCGAGCCTGAAAATCTTGAATACCTAAAGAAGGATCGATTTCTTCCTTAAAAATTAGGTGTGGCGTTTTTTCAGCAACATCTTCAATATTCATTCCGCCTTCGGGTGAATACATGATAATGGTTTTTCCTTTGGCACGATCTAGTATAACAGACATGTAAAATTCCTTCGGTTCCGATTCACCGGGACCATAAACATCTTCCGCAACCAACACCTTATTTACCAGTTTACCTGAAGGAGGAGTTTGGAGTGTAACAAGATGTCCACCCAGAATTCCGGCTGCTTTTTCTTCTACCTGATCAATTCCTTTAGCAATAACCACCCCTCTTGAGCCTGTTTCTGTCACCGTTCCTTTACCACGACCGCCTGCATGAATCTGGGCCTTAATCACAAACCAAGATGTTCCTGTTTGCTCTTTCAGCTTTTGAGCCGCCTCAAGTGCTGCAGATGGACTATCGGCTACAATGCCTTCCTGTACTGCTACTCCAAAGGTTTTGAGAATAGATTTGCCTTGGTATTCGTGGATGTTCATGCTTGTAGAATTTGGGGGCAAAAATAGGGTATAAATGATGATAAGCCAAAGCAATTTTTTGAACGGGCTTTTGATCCTTTGGAAAGAAGGCCTTGATGATTTGCAGTACTGCGCAAGTGCGTAAGTGATTGTAAAAGAGATAAGGCTCTCTGTGTAATTTGTCATATTTTTAAGTGTTCATTCCTTAGTCCCCATTTTTTGGGTTCGACATAAATTTCTGTCTGCTTTCACATTCTAGGTCATTCTCTTTCACTTTCTCTCTCTGATTTTCCCGACCTTTGCGATATGCTACAAGCAATCGGAATAAAAAAAGCATTTGGTGATGTTCAGGTTCTCAAAGGGATTGATCTCCGGATAGAGGAAGCAGAACTTGTTTCAATTGTTGGCGCATCAGGTGCCGGCAAAACCACATTACTTCAAATTCTGGGAACACTTGAAAAGCCGGATCAAGGCCAGGTATTGATTGGAAACAAAGACATTACTTCTCTCAACAAGAAAGAACTTGCCCGCTTCCGGAATCAGCATATTGGCTTCATTTTTCAGTTTCATCATTTGCTGCCTGAATTTAGCGCGATGGAAAATGTTTGCATTCCTGCTTTCATTGCCGGTACTTCTAAATCCGAAGCTGAAGAACGTGCTAAAGAGCTACTGAATGGTTTGGGTCTCAGTCATCGATTTAATCACAAACCTTCTGAATTAAGCGGTGGTGAGCAACAAAGAGTGGCAGTAGCAAGATCTTTGGTCAATAAACCCGACGTGATTTTCGCCGATGAGCCTTCAGGCAATTTGGACTCTAAAAATGCCCGGGAATTGCATGAATTATTTTTCCGATTGAGAGAGGATTTTCGTCAAACCTTTGTGATTGTTACGCATAACGAAGAATTGGCGAATCTAGCGGATAGAAAGGTGGTTATTCGGGACGGACTTATCAGTGCCTAAACCCGCAAGGTGCCTTCCACAAGCTCAGGCACCGGAGCTTAATAGAATGATTCGCAACATCATTTATAAACCCCGCTTTGATCACTTGTTTCCTAATAACAATCCTCATTTCTCCCATGTGGCAATAGTTGCCTGAGATTATCGAAGGCATCGTTACTCTTTAAAAGTCTTTCGAAAAAATTCATAAAATACTCGGCTTGCATACTATTTTTTATTTAACTTACCGGCATGAAACTCAAACCGGAAGAATCAGTCGATTTCCATATAAGATGGGCATGGCATAATATTGCTCGCTTATATAACGATGAGGCGGCAAAATTTGGAGGTAGTGTTTCTCAAGGATATGTATTGCTAAGTATAGATAAGGAAGGAACTCCTTCTACTTATCTCGGCCCCAAAATGGGCATGGAAGCCAGAAGTCTTACCCGCACCCTAAAAAGTATGCAAGAAGATGGCTTAATTGAACGCAGAGCTGATGATAAAGATGGCCGAATGATTCGCATTTATCTCACTGAAAAAGGCCGCAAAAAAAGAGAAACTGCAAAAAAAGCAGTGCTAGCATTTAATACACATGTCCGCACTATAATCCCCGAACAAAAGCTCAAAGTCTTTTTTGAAGTAATTGATAACCTCAACAAAGCATTACTCAATACTAATCAAGTATTTATTTCGAACGCAGAATAATTGTTTAGATGAAAAACAGAGCCATAAATAAAGTAGCCGTACTCGGTTCAGGAGTAATGGGATCACGAATTGCTGCACACTTCGCCAATATCGGTGTGCAAGTGCTCCTGCTCGATATTGTTCCTTTTAACCTCAACGATGAAGAAAAGGCAAAAGGCAAAACATTAGAGGATAAAGAAGTTAGAAATCGTTTGGTGAATGATGCACTCAAGGCTGCTCTTACTTCCAACCCCTCTCCTATTTACCGCAAAAGTTTTGCGAGCCGAATAAGCACCGGAAACTTTGATGACGATATGTCTAAAATCGCAGATTACGACTGGATTATTGAAGTGGTTGTTGAGCGTCTAGACATCAAACAACACGTTTTTGAAAAAGTAGAGAAACATCGTAAAAAGGGCACACTTATTACGAGTAATACTTCCGGAATTCCAATCCATCAGCTTGCTGAAGGAAGATCTGAGGATTTTCGTCAACACTTCTGTGGAACGCATTTTTTTAATCCCCCTCGTTATCTTAAACTTTTGGAAATTATTCCAGGTCCGGAGACTTCATCGGATGTTATTTCCTTTCTGGAAGACTACGGCTCGCGTTGGCTCGGAAAAAAGGTGGTGCATTGTAAAGATACTCCCGCATTTATTGCCAATAGAATTGGAGTTTTCTCCATTCAGGCGCTCTTTCACATGATGAAAGAAATGAATCTCAGCATCGACGAAGTGGATAAACTTACTGGACCAGTTTTGGGAAGACCAAAATCTGCCACTTTCAGAACTTGCGATGTTGTTGGACTGGATACCCTTGTGCATGTGGCAAATGGCGTAAAGGCTAATTGTCCTAATGATGAGCGCTCTTCAACTTTTGATATCCCCAACTACATCACTGCGATGTTGGAAAAAGGCTGGTTAGGATCTAAAAGTGGACAGGGGTTTTTCAAAAAAGTAAAAAATGCCGATGGAAGTTCAGAAATCCTTTCGCTCAATCTCAATACGCTCGAATACGAGACTAAATCCAAAGTGAAATTTGCTACACTTGAGCAAACAAAAACTATCGATGATTTAGTACAAAGAACAGCGGTATTGTACAATGGAAAAGACAGGGCTGGAGAATTTTACAAGAAATCCTTTCAAGCTTTGTTTGCATACGTATGCAATCGTATTCCAGAAATATCAGACAATATATACAGCATCGATGATGCTATGAAAGCCGGTTTCGGATGGGAATTAGGTCCATTTGAAGCATGGGATGCCATTGGATTATCAACTGCTTTAGCCGATGTAGAAAAAAGTGGAGCTATTTTACCGGAATGGGTATCTAAAATGAAAGCAGCCGGAATTGCTTCTTTCTACAAAATTGAAAATGGTAAGCGACTTTGTTATGATCCACTAACAGGAAATTACAAAGAAATTCCAGGTCAGGAACATCTCATCATTCTTTCTAATATTGGAAAAGAAAAAATAGTGTGGAAAAACTCAGGAAGCACTGTTAAAGATTTAGGCGATGGAATTCTAAATATTGAATTTCACACTAAGATGAATACCATTGGTGCAGAAGTAATTCAGGGCATAAATAAAGCTGTGGATCTCGCAGAAGCAGAGTATCGCGGACTAGTAATTTCCAATGAAGGGCAAAACTTTTCAGCCGGCGCTAATGTGGGAATGATTTTTATGTTGGCTGCAGAGCAACAGTACGATGAACTCGATATGGCCATCCGTACTTTTCAAAAAACGGTAACCCGATTGAGATTTAGTTCAATACCAGTAGTTGCCGCACCACACGGGCTAACCCTTGGTGGTGGATGCGAAATGAGTATGCATTGCGACAAAGTAATTGCACATGCAGAAACCTATATGGGATTGGTTGAATTTGGTGTTGGTGTAATTCCCGGTGGCGGAGGTACTAAAGAATTTGCATTGCGTGCTTCGGATGAATTCCGTGAAGGAGACATTAGGATGAATGTTTTGCGAAATCGCTTTTTAACTATCGGTCAGGCAAAGGTTTCTACTTCTGCTCACGAAGCTTTCGATTTAGGCTATTTGAGAAATGGTATTGATGAGGTGGTACTGAGCAGAGAACATCAGGTTTCGCGTGCCAAATCAGCGGCTTTAGCTTTAGCTGATGCGGGATATACTAAACCTTTAATGCGCAGAGATATTAAAGTTTTAGGAAAAGAAGGATTGGGAATTGTTTACGTAGGGGCCAACACTATGCTGAGTGGAAATTATATTAGCGAGCATGACCGACTGATTTCTGAAAAACTTGGCTTTGTGCTCTGTGGTGGTTACCTGAGTGAGATTACCGAAGTTTCAGAACAATATCTTTTAGATCTTGAACGCAAGGCTTTCCTTGAACTTTGCTCCGAACGAAAAACCTTGGAAAGAATGCAAAGTTTGGTAACAGCCGGTAAAATCCTAAGAAATTAATTAATTGAATAATTACGGAATTATTTCCGAAAATATAATATTATGGAAGCATACATCATAGGAGGATACAGAACAGCGGTGGGCAAAGCTCCCCGTGGACTATTCCGCTTTATGCGCCCTGACGATTTGGGTGCCGCTGTAATCCGCCATCTACTGAACGATTTTCCTCAATTAGAAAAAGAACGAATTGAGGATGTAATAGTTGGCAATGCTACACCGGAAGCTGAGCAGGGACTCAATTTGGGCAGAATGGTTTCGCTAATGGGACTCAATACTGACAAAGTTCCCGGTATGACTGTAAACCGCTATTGCGCTTCAGGTCTAGAAACCATCGCCATTGCAACTGCCAAAATTAAAGCCGGAATGGCTGATTGCATTCTTGCAGGTGGAATAGAAACGATGTCGCCCATTCCTTTTGGCGGTTGGAGAGTTGTTCCCAATGCAGATGTTGCTAAAGCCAACCCGACTTGGTATTGGGGTATGGGACTTACCGCAGAAGCTGTAGCCAGAGATTTTAAAGTAAGTCGCGAAGATCAGGATGCCTTTGCCTTCCGTTCACATCAACGCGCTGCGGCAGCTATTGAAGGTGGTAAATTTAAACCCGGCATTGCACCTATTGAAGTGGTAGAAAACTACCTCGATGCCAACGAGAAAAAGCAAGAGCGCAAATACATTGTTGATACTGATGAAGGCGTTAGAAAAGATACCGACATTCAAAAACTGGCCAAACTAAAACCAGTTTTTGACGCCCGAGGAAGTGTTACCGCAGGAAATGCATCGCAAACATCAGATGGTGCTGCCTTTGTTTTAGTTGTGAGTGAGAAAATGCTCAAAGAACTCAATGTACAACCAATTGCAAGAATGGTTTCGTACCATGTTGCTGCATTAGAGCCGCGCATCATGGGCGTTGGCCCCATTTATGCCATACCCGAAGCTCTTAAGAAAGCGGGGTTGAAACAAGAGGACATGGGATTAATAGAACTCAATGAAGCATTTGCAAGTCAAAGTTTGGCAATTGTTCGTCATTTGGGATTAGACGATAGCAAGGTGAATGTGAATGGAGGTGCGATTGCTTTGGGTCATCCACTGGGCTGCACCGGATCTAAATTAAGTGTGCAATTATTTCACGAAATGCGCGCCCGAAAAGAAAAATACGGTATGGTTACCATGTGCGTTGGAACGGGTCAAGGCGCTGCCGGAATTTACGAATTACTCAACTGAACATAAGCAGAAAATGGAACAAAGTAACAACAACAAAGCCATAACAGGAGGCGAGTTTATCATTCGCGAAACGAGTGCTAACGAAATTTTCATTCCAGAAGAATTCAGCGAAGAACAGTTGATGATGAAGCAAACTTGTTTGGATTTTATCGAACAAGAAATTTCACCCAATCTAGAACGTATCGATAGCATGGAGCCCGAGCTGATGCCTGCCCTTTTAGATAAAGCAGGGCAATTAGGTCTTTTGGCTATAACGGTACCTGAAGATTTAGGCGGTCTTGGTATGGATTTAAAAACTTCCATGTTAGTTACAGAAGCTTTAGGTGAAGGACATTCATTTAGCGTTGCCTATGGTGCACATACCGGCATCGGCACCTTGCCTATTCTATATTATGGCAATGATGAACAAAGAAAAAAATACATTCCGAAACTTAGTACTGGTGAGTGGAAAGCTTGTTATTGTTTAACGGAACCCGGTTCGGGATCTGACGCAAACTCAGGTAAAACTTCCGCTATATTGACTGAAGATGGCAAGCATTATATGCTGAATGGACAAAAAATGTGGATTACAAATGCCGGATTTGCAGACATATTTACCGTTTTTGCCCGCATCGATAATGATGAAAATTTAAGCGCTTTTATCCTTACCAAAGACATGGAGGGAATTAGCCTTAATCCCGAAGAAAAAAAGATGGGAATCAAAGGCTCATCAACCCGTCAGGTGTTTTTCAATAATGTAAAAGTTCCTGTTGAGAACTTGCTTTACGAGCGAAACAGCGGATTTAAAATTGCAGTTAATATCTTAAATATAGGAAGAATTAAATTGGCGGGAGGAGTACTTGGTGGTACTAAGGCTACCATTACTGAAAGTGTTCGCTACGCAAATGAACGTCAACAATTTGGACGAGCCATTTCGAAATATGGCGCCATTCGTCATAAAATTGCCGAAATGGGAATTCAAACTTATGCGGCTGAATCTGCTATTTATCGCGCAACTCAAAATATTGATGATGCCATTGCTGCACTTGAAAATGGCGGAATGGAAAAAGGTCAGGCTGTTCTTAAAGGAATCGCTTCTTTTGCTCCCGAATGTGCAATCCTCAAAGTTTTAGGTTCCGAATTACTGGATTTTGCGGTGGATGAAGGCCTTCAAATACATGGTGGTATGGGTTATTCGGCCGAAACCCGCATAGAAAGATCGTACCGTGACGCACGTATCAACCGGATTTTTGAAGGTACCAATGAAATAAATCGAATGCTTACCGTTGACATGATCTTGAAAAAGGCCATGAAAGGTGAGTTAGACCTGATGGGTCCTGCAACGAAAGTTGCCAATGAACTGATGTCGATTCCTGATTTTGGAGAAGCTCCAGACAACGAATTTGATCAGTATCGAAACTATGTCCAGAACTTCAAAAAAGCAATTTTAATGGTTGCCGGATCAGCGGTTCAAAAACTGATGATGCATTTGGGAAAAGAGCAGGAAATTCTAATGGCAATTGCTGATATGAGCATTCAAACTTATACAGCGGAATCTGTTTTATTGAGAACCGAAAAACTAGCATCGATTAAGCCTGATGCCGATTTGAGTGTTCAAAAAGAAATGATGAAAGTGGCCATTTACAATGCCGCTCAGATTATAGAACAAAGTGGTAAAGAAGCATTATATGGTTTTGCAGAAGGTGATGAACTTCGCATGATGATTATGGGCTTGAAACGTTTTTGCAAAATGGAACCTTTCAATGTAAAAGAAAGCAGAAGAATGGTTGCGGCAAAACTCATTGAGGCCAACAAGTATTGCTTTTAAGAAATATAGTGTGAGAGAATTAAATGGGAAATAGAGTAATCTGTTTCCTTTTTTTTCTTGGATGAACTTACAGAGATTTAACGTGGATTTTTCAGAGAGGCGCGGAGAGTGGGACGCAGAGAGGCGCAGAGATTTAACGCAGAGAGGCGCAGAGAGTGGGACGCAGAGAGGCGCAGAGAGTTAGGACGCAGAGAGGCGCAGAGAGTGGGACGCAGAGAGGCGCAGAGATTTAACGCAGAGAGGCGCGGAGAGTGGGACGCAGAGAGGCGCAGAGATTTAACGCAGAGAGGCGCGGAGAGTGGGACGCAGAGAGGCGCAGAGAGTAGGGCGCAGAGAGGCGCAGAGAGTGGGACGCAGAGAGGCGCAGAGAGTAGGACGCAGAGAGGCGCAGAGATTTAACGCAGAGAGGCGCGGAGAGTGGGACGCAGAGAGGCGCGGAGAGTGGGACGCAGAGAGACGCGGAGAGTGGGACGCAGAGAGACGCGGAGAGTGGGACGCGGAGAGGCGCAGAGATTAGAACGCAGAGAGGCGCAGAGATTAGAACGCAGAGAGGCGCAGAGATTTAACGCAGAGAGGCGCGGAGAGTGGGACGCAGAGAGGCGCAGAGAGTAGGACGCAGAGAGGCGCAGAGAGGCGCAGAGAGTGGGACGCAGAGAGGCGCGGAGAGTAGGACGCAGAGAGGCGTAGAGGAAATAACTATTTTTTTTGGATACGAAGAATTAAGAATGAGATTTTTTGCAGATTTGACCACTCTGACTGGAGGAATATACTAATTAATTTGAAAGGCTAGATAAAAGATTCGTTGGATGCTAATTAAGCATTCTGCTATCGTTTCATAAAAACCCACTCACTCCCATCCCAAAAAGAGCAAAATCATATTTCACAGGATCTTCCTTGTCAAATTTTCGGAGCATTTGATCAAGTTCTTCAACGGCCCTGCGATCGTTTTGCTCTCTGCTCAATAATCCAAGTTTGCGAGCTACATTGCCGGTATGTACATCAAGCGGAACAGAAAGTACCGAGGATTTTAGCCCCTTCCAGATTCCAAAATCCACTCCTTGATCATCATTTCGAACCATCCAACGCAAATACATATTTAATCGTTTAGCTGAAGCCCCTCTGTTGGGATCAGAAATATGCTTTTGGGTTCTTAGGGGTGCATCATACTGAAGAAAAATCTTTCTAAAAGCCGAAATACAGTCCATGGCACTCAGATTCTTATAACTGAAAGCATTTTCAAGCCCTCCTTCTGTTTTATAAATATTTCTGAGGGCTTCAATAAAATAAAAAAGATCTGTATCATTAAAAGTGCGATGAACAAATCCCAACATCCTTCTCAAGTCCCGATCGTCATGATTCAAAATGAAATCATAAGGTGCATTATCCATTCTTTCCATCAGATCATTGGTTTTGTTGATAATCGTAACCCTTTGACCCCAAGCGAAACTCGCAGCAAAGAATGCCGAAATTTCGATATCTTCTTTCTTCTGAAATCGATGAGGAATGCTGATTGGATCAAGAGGAATGAATTCAGGTCGATTGTAAATGTCAATCTGCTCATCCAGCAGGGATTTCAAGTCCCTCAATCGCTTATTCATAATTCAAAGATAAAGGCTTTGCTTGTGCATTAAAAAATGGGCTAATTTAGCATCCCAAATGAAGTTCCTCTTTCCTGAAATACTTTATGCGCTCGCCGCACTTGCCATTCCGGTAATCGTTCACCTCTTTAATTTCAGAAAATTCCGAAAGGTCGATTTTCCGAACGTCGCGTTCCTCAAGGAAATAAAGCAGGAAACCCAGAGTAAATCCAAGATCAAACATCTGCTCATTCTGTTGAGCAGATTACTTGCAATGGCTGCTATTATTTTCGCTTTTGCCCAACCTTATATACCCCTCGAAAAAAACTCAAAACCTTCACAAGGCAAGGTTGTTTCCATTTTTTTAGATAATTCATTCAGTATGCAGGGTGAATCTGAGGAAGGACCATTGTTTGAAGTTGCCAAAAACAAGGCAATGGAAATTGTGGAATCTTTTTCTGCCACCGATCGATTTCAGTTGCTTACTCATGATTTCGAAGGTCGTCATCAACGTTTAGTAAACAAAGACGAAATGTTGGAAATGCTTGGTGAAACTGCCATCAGTTCCAATCACCACAGTCTTTCAGAAATCATAGGCAGACAGTTTGACGCTGTAAATGAAGCCATTGGAGATAAAAGTGTTTTCGTAATCGGTGATATGCAAAAGAGCGGGCTAGACTTTGAACAATGCCCGACTGACACCAATATTCAGGTTGTTTTGGTGCCCACCAGTAATGTAAACGCCAACAATGCCTGGCTCGATTCCATTTGGTTCGAAACACCGGTACGTCAACTCAATGAGCCTGAACGACTGAGCTTTAGATTAGGTGCAAGCGGTGAGGAAGCGATGGAAGATATTCCGGTTGTTTTCAATATTAACGGACTTCAAAAAGCCATTGGAAGCACCTCTGCTGATCCACTTCAACTTATTGACACTACGCTCAGCTTTTCTAATACCACAACTGGCTGGATGAAGGCTTCCATAGAAATCACGGATCACCCAATAACCTTTGACAATCGCTTTTACTTCAGCTATGAAGTTGCTGATAAGATTAATGTATTGGAATTGAAGGCAAAGGATATTATCCGCGATCCTTTTTACAATCTTTTTAGTGACGATCCATTCTTTCGCTTCGAAGCTATTAATGAAGGTTTGGTTGACTTTAACTCCTTTCCTGAGTTTGATTTAATCATTGTTAATCAATTCCGATCATTATCGAGCGGATTGAATGCCGAGCTTAAAAAGTTCAGCGTCAATGGCGGTACGGTGCTCGTTATTCCTGCCTCAAATGCTGATGTTTCCGGATACAACCTGCTACTTGCTTCAATAGGTGATGATTTATTGACAGCGAAAAAAAATGTAGAAACGAAAGTAGGCAGCATAAATCTGGAGCATTATTTGTACAAGGGAGTTTTTGAAAAAGCGCCGCAGAATATCGATCTTCCTGCTATTTTAGGAATTTTTCCACTGAAAAGAACCAGCAGATCGGGTTCAGAAGAGCTCATGAGCAGCAAAACCGCAGATCCTTATTTAATCCAATATGAAACCGGAAGAGGAAGGATTTTGCTTTTCTGCACCTCACTTGATCCCGCCGATGGCAATCTTGCTCAACATGCTTTGTTTCCAGCAACAGTGCTAAGAGTTGCTGAATTCGCTCAGTCAAGAACTAGGCTTTCTTACACTATTGGTGAAGATCAGGCTATTGATTTGCGACAAATTGATATTCAATCGGAGCAGGTATTGAAAATGGTCTCTGATGAAAGTGGTGCCGAGTTCATTCCTGAGCATCGTCAGAGCGGTGGATCTACTATGGTTTATGTGCATAGTTCTATTAAAGAGGCAGGACATTACACCCTTTTAAACGGTACAGATACAGTGGCAGTTGTGGCATTCAATCAAAACAGATTGGAGTCAGATTTGCAAGCACTAGACGAGGACGATCTTAAAGCCGGAATTGAAGAATCAGAATTGAACTACCGTGTTTTGGAAAGCAGCATGGAGAGCATTACCAAAGAAGTTTCTGATTTGTCAGATGGGAAGAAACTCTGGTTTATTATGATAGTATTGGCTTTGATATTTCTGGCGATAGAAATTTTACTCATTAAGTTTTGGAAATAGCTATGAGGATACTGCTAAAATCGGCCCGCATCGTTGATCCTAAGTCATCACACAATGGCAAAACCCGCGATTTGCTTATTGAAGACGGAGTAATTAAAGAAATTAAAAACGATATTCAAGCTTCCAAAGCCAAAGTGATTGAAAGCAAAGGTTTGCATGTATCTCCAGGCTGGATTGATCTGCGAGCTAATTTTAAAGATCCGGGTGAAGAGCAAAAGGAAGGATTGATTAATGGATTGAATGCAGCGGCTCGTGGTGGATTTACGCGCGTTGTAATAATGCCTTCCACCAATCCTCCCATTGATTCGAAACAGGGCATTGAATATTTATTAAATCGTGCATCATCACACGTTGTGCAAGTATTACCTACCGGAACTATTTCGGAAGGTATGAAAGGTAAAAACCTGAGCGAAATGTTTGATATGCGTCAGGCAGGTGCTGTGTTATTTACCGATGATCAACAAGCTGTTGATCGCACAGAATTGATGCATAGAGCTTTGGAATATGCCAATAATTTTGATGCTTTGATAATGGCGGTTCCTTTTGATAGCAGCTTTGCTCCCGGCGGACAAATGCACGAAGGAATTGAGAGTTTAAAATTGGGAATGAAGGGAATTCCTTCCATTACAGAAAGTCTCCGATTACAGCGTGATCTCAGCATTTTGGAATATACCGGCGGACGTATGCACGTTTCCTTATTGTCATGCGCAGAAAGTGTAGATCTTTTGAAAAAAGCTGTTAAAAACGGCCTAAACGTAAGTGCTGATGTTTGCGCACATCAATTGTGTTTCAGCGATAGAGATTTGAGTGATTTCGATAGTAATTTCAAAGTTCAGCCCCCATTTAGAAGTGATGAACATCGCAAAGCATTAATAAAGGGCATCAAAGATGGCGTGATCACCGCCTTATGCTCAGATCATCATCCACAGGATACTGAATCTAAACGTTTAGAATACACCCATGCATCAAGTGGATTAAGTTCCATAGAAACTACATTTAGTTCAGCTATTGAAGCGCTATCCGAAAGTTTGGGACTTGAAAAGATTATAGAGCTATTGAGTTATGGTCCGGCGAAGGTGCTGAGAACCGTTCAGCATTCGATAGAAGAAGGCAACAACGCAGAACTGACCTTATTTAATCCACAAACAAATTGGGTTGTAAACAGAGCGAGTCTTGTTTCCCGATCCATTTATACCCCCTATTTTGGCAGAAGTGTTCTGGGCAGAGCCATCGGCATAATAAGAGCCAATCAGATGCAGATTTTTAACTGATTAGGCTTCTGCTTTAGGTCCGCCAAAATTCAAAGGCAAAACATGATCGGGGCCTTTACTTTCCTGAATTATCCCATTTTGAGATTCATACTTCGTGATATTATCAGCCAATGCACGCATTAAACGTTTAGCATGTTGGGGAGTGATAATGATGCGTGATTTTACCTTAGCTTTAGGTACACCGGGCATTACACGAATAAAATCGAGTACAAATTCAGCCGGTGAATGCGTAATTACAGCGAGATTGGAATACGTTCCTTCCGCTTGCTCCTCGCCCAATTCTATATTGAGTTGAGGTTTCTTCTGTTCTTCCATTTTCTTTTTTTCAAAGATAGGAAAATAGGAGGTTATGAATTCTTCAGCTTACAAATCAAATAAAACAATTGAAAATCGAATTTCATAATAGCCACGCTGAGCAATTTTTTTTTCGATTCTGTAAGGCCATACCAATGACATTTAACTCCTATTTTCTGCCGGATTGGGCTTAAATTATCGATAATTAATTGAAAGAGTAGACCTACTTTAGAAAATTGCGTAGAAATATGCTTTTTTTCTCCATTTCTATAGTATAGCTTTGGATGTGTAATTTTAATCGATTGTATTTTTCTGCTTAATATATGATTGATTAACAACAGATTGGAAACAAATATTCAAAATAAACTCGGATATTTTATACAGAAAAAGAGTATTTTGTTGTGAACGATTGATTATTTTGTTTGGTATTTAAAAATAGCAAAATGCCGCAATATGTGTTGATTTTAACAATTAAATACATAATATCACGAGAACACTTTTTATTCAACTCTTCTTACTCTGTTTAACATCCTGCTTAATCGCCAAACTAGCAGAACATGCTTTTCTTGATGCTTTCGCCGAAAAAGGAGATCAAGAATTTTTCTACAAGAATTCACGGGTGAATTCAGGTTCGTATATCTATGTTGCAGGGGCAAGTATAAACGATGATGGAAATTATGATATGCTGCTCACTAAATACAGTGGCACCACAGAAATTTAGACTGTAGAATTGGATGGTGGTGTAGAGGGTGATGATTATGCCGCCGATGTATTAGTGGATGGGGCCGGCAATATTATTATTTGTGGGACATCCGAAGTAAGTGCTTCTAATTTTAATGCCGTTGTGGTAAAGTACAATAGCAGTGGCACATTGCAATGGGCTTCTTCATTTGCAAGAGGTGCAAATCTTCATGATGGTTTTGTAAGTCTTGAACGTGATAACTCTAATAATATTTACGTTTGCGGGGCTACTCTAACCACTACTGAATTTAGTAATTATTTGATTGTAAAATACAATAGCAGCGGAACCCAACAATGGGCAAGTGCTTATGATTATAATGACCTGAATGATACCTCAGTTAAATTAGTTATTACCAGCACCTATATTCTCGAGAGTGGCGGAACTCAAGTTAATGCAACGGACTGGCAGATGACTTCTGTAAAATACCACCCATGTACAGGGGCTCAAGGCAGTGTATTGCATAAGGGTGGCGATGGTGAGGGAATTGATGAAGTGAAAGATGTGTGGACAGATGGCACTTATACCTATGTAGTTGGAGGGGTTAATAATGTTGGATGGGTTAATAATATGGTAATGGGCTTTGATTGGAAACTGATGAAATTGAACAGTGATTTATAGGTAGTTTGTAGCGCTACCTATAATGGTTCAGCAAGCGACGATGACATGATTGAAAATGTAAAAGTAGATGGCAGCGGTAATGTTTATGTATGCGGTTGGGCAACAATTAGTGGAGAAGGTAAAAATTATGTAACGCGCAAATACAATTCTTCCGGAACGGTTCAGAGGACTGCACTATTAAAAGAAGACTTGGAGAATGCAGATGATAAAGCCCTTTACCTTGAATTTGATTGGTCTGGCCATGTAATAGTTACCGGATCTTCTTTTAAAGATGTAACACCGATTTTCTGACTGTAAAATATAATTACACAAACGGTGCCGAGGTTTGGAAAACCAGGTTCAATAGCGATTATAATGATGATGATATTCCATCCAATATTGCCATAGATACTTCTGTTGATATTTATGAAATAGGTACGGTTGGAAAAGGAGATGGAACTACTACGTATATGCTATGTCAGTATAAAGTAAAAACTATTTATGTGCCGCTGCCAGATGATGGCTTTTCGTCAAGTGGGAGATACATAACAAATGAAGGTCAGTTGAGGGATGATGATAGTACAAGTAATACAACTGTAAAGTTTTATAATGTAAATAATCGTGTGTGAACTTACATTGAGAACCGTTATATGAATTATCTGCTATTTCTAGGTAATGACACATCAAATGTTGATACTACATTTCGAGTTCGAATGGAATTCACCAAAGGCAGTGATACAACAAAAGTATATGCCTTCAAATATCGAGAAGAATATAACAATTACTTCTTAGTCCATATGTTCAAATACAGTGCACGCACAGAAATTTCGAATATTATAATTCGCCCTGAAAGTTACTTGAATACGGATATTGTTTTTACACATTCTCCGGACGGATTTCGACATTGGATAATCGCTAATTCTGGGTCCCCAACTGAAGATTTTGAAATGACCTTCTCTGGCCAATCTGGCTTAACTGTTGATAGTATTGGGAATTTGCTTATTGAAACCATAATAGGTAATATTCCTATCACAAAACCAAAGGCATATACAATGAACAACTCTACTGGAACTCTAACTTTACTGAATTGGCAACCGTCGTTTTCAATCAATAGTAATGTGGTTAGTTTTGAGGAAGTTGGAGGTTGCAGTGGTACTTTAGTTTTAGAATTTGGTAGACCAAATATTTCGGGGGTGGGAAATAACAACGATTGGTATACCTATTGGGGAGGACCATCTAAAGATGAGGCTATGGACATTATTGTAGATGATAATGGTTCAATATATGTAACTGGGTTAACTGAATCTATGAACTTCCCCAATACAACAGGTGGATTTGTCACAGACCATCAAGAGCTTAGTGATGTGTTCATTTGCCAGTTTGATGAAAATGGAACATCAGTTGTTGGAACCTATTTTGGCGGCAATGGGTATGACTTACCATTTGGAATAAAGCAAAACTCAATGGGTGATGTATATGTAGTTGGCCAAACACAGAGTGAAAATCTTCCAATTGAATCATCTGAAGGGGCAACTTTACAGGGTTTACGTGATGGTTTTGTTGTTCGTTTTAATTCTAGTTTGGATGAACTTAAATTTTCACGTTATATAGGTGCGGAAACAGACAATTTTATTGACATTGTAACAGATATTGCAATTGATTTGGATGATGAGGTGTTCATTGTAGGGACTACAGGGGGAGGGAATAATTCTGGTTTCCCCATAATGCAAATGACCGGGGCTTATAATTAAACCACTAGTTCAATTTCATCACAAAGCAATCCAGATGGATATGTTTTGAAATTCAGTGAATCTAATGATCAGTTATGGGGTACATATTTTGGTGGGGCTCAACTTAAACATATTTCAAGTATAGAAGTGAAGCCTTGGTTGTCCGGTGAGTTTATGATCCTTGGTAGTACTTTCTCAAATACCCCAGCAAGTAACGACAACTCTAATACACCCTGTGACGTTCCTAATTCCCCAACTTTTTTTCCGGACTGCGAAAGTTTTGGATTGTTTGAACCATTCAGCTCCTCTGGGCTAAACCATGAAATGTTCGTCGCCGAATTCAGTAACGATGGACAACTTATTTGGTCCACCTATTTTGGAGGAGATGACCATGAGGCTGCTACATTACAATTACAATTTAAAATGTCTGATATCATTTATGACAAGAATGACCCTCATGTAAAATATATTGTAGGAACAACTTCTGGCACAGATTTTATTACAAGCTCCATGGACCCACCAAATTACATGCAATATCAGACTTTCATAGGGTCAACAGGACGCGGTTTTATTATGAAACTTGATGGACATACTCCAAAATGATCTACAATATACGGAAGTAATTCCTTAACTCGGGGCATTTCCGTTTCAAGCGATGATGACTCAAATGTTTACCTAGTTAGTATTTCAAAATCTTCGGAATATGGTTACTTAAGTTGTCAACCTCAGAACGATGAAATCATGGAATTTCCAAAATGCGAGAATACAGAGATTTATTTTCAGGACCAATATAATGGCTTCCAAAATCGAGACGTATATATTGCCGGATTTGATTCAGGAAATGAGCTTAGATGGAGCACCTTTTTTGGAGGAGAAAATGGTGATGAAGTAAGATCTTCAGCTTTTGATGATTTAAATGATAGGTTATACATTGTTGGTAGAACAAATAGCACTTCTACATCCCCCTTGAGCGATCCAAATGTAGAGAATTTTCAACAAAACGAAAACGCTGCCGGACTTGACGCGTTCATTGCTAGATTTGATATAGTGGGTAGCATTACAAACACCCCTGAAGACAACGTTAACCTATTAACTTCAGCACTAATTATCTTCCCAAACCCTACAAATAGTATCATCAACATAACATTTCATTCAGCAAAATCGGAAGATGGTGTTATTACAATTTTTGACTCTGTTGGCAGAGTTGTAAGTCAAGAACGTACTAAAATAGCTGAGGCATCTAATAATATAGTTGTCAGCACACATGGCTTAAGTCAAGGAACGTACATTGTTCGTTTGAATACCCAAAATTGGGTATCAACAGCAAGTTTTATAAAATTAGCTGATTAGATATATGTTCACACGAATAAAATTATTGGATCTGAGTTCATATTGCTTCCAACGGCTGCATTTGATAACGACAATTTGCCTTGTGTTTTCAAATCCCATTTTTACGCAATCTCTTTTACCTGGAAATATAAGGTTAGAACATGTAAATGCTCTGTCATATTTAGGAACTTTTACCATTTATTTTGATCAACCAGAGCCTAAAGAATTCATTGTTATTAATTGGGGTGACACTCAAGAGTTAGATAGTCTTTTCAACCCAATACTCGCAGGATGCAATAACGGCATTTGGTATGGCTACTCTTATTCAGGAATTCATCAATATGCAGAATCAGGGATTTACACTATTTCATACGAAGACAATTATTTGGCAACAGGAATCACTAATATTTATGATTCCGAAGTGCAATCGTTGTTGATAACAGCCACCTTAAACATATCTGAATCACTGAACAATAATAGTCCCACAATTTTACATTGTCCAATTTGGGATTGGGGATGTTGCGATTGGATTTACAACCCATCCGCGTATGATTCTGATGGAGATAGTTTGTCTTATGAACTCACACCTGTTCTCAATACAGAATATATTACGACACTAGCCACTATAGACAACTATACAGGTGACTTCACATGGATTCCTGAGGATTATGGCAACTACGCCATTGCAATAACTATCAAGGATTGGCACATGATTGATGATCAGATTATAAATCTTTCATCCGTAACACGTTACATGCTACTGAATATTTTAGATGTATCACTTGAACATCGTGTTTCTAAATTAATAGATTTTCAGATCTTCCCCAACCCTACATCAAATTCCATTAGCATCCAATTACCAAAACACATTCCAGTCTCGCAAGTATCAGCGTTTGTGATTACACCGGACGAATTCTTCAGACAGATCAAATTAATCAAGGTGCATCTGAACACTCAATCAATTTAGAAAACTATCCCGACGGGGCATATTTGATTTTGTATGAAGATGATACCGGTAAAAGAAGGGCGAAGGTGCTTAAAGAATAGTATGGGCTTTCCCCTTCTATATTAAAGCTTTAAATCGCTAAAAACATTTGATTGGTTTATATTCTGGCAATTCCTTAATTCAAGCTGTTTAGGTCTGAATTCCAAAGCATATCGTCCTAGTCATTGTACTTTATTGTCTAATAACAGCTACTCTTATGGCATTTACCAATCATTCATACAAAATAATTGGGACTACATAAAATATAGAGTTGGTATAATAACTCATGATTCCCACATTAGAAAAAAACAAATAATTATTTGGTTTATATTATAAACTACTTTACATTTGTCGGAAATCATCCAAAATGGAAAACACAAAATTTAGTCCCGAACAAAGTTTGCAAGTCATTAATCAGCATTTGCAACATACGCGCAAAAATTTGGCTGCAAACAGTTTTTACTAACTAATCTGGGGCTGGCTGAGCATTGCAGCAGCTATATCGCACTATATATTGCTACAAACACAAATTACGCCGTATGCATTTTTACCTTGGCCAATTCTTATGACTTCAGGTGCACTGATTGTGGCCTTTTACAAGCCGAAAACAGTAAATACATCCGGAGGAATGTCGCATTTCGATAGAGCCATGGCCTATTTATGGAGCAGTTCAGGAGTGTTGATCGTTTTGGCTGTCGTATTTTGTGTATTGCACAATTTAAGTCCAAATCCTATGGTGCATTTTGTTGCAGGAACTGCAACATTTATTTCAGGTGGCATTTTGAGGTTTAATCCTCTAAAAATCGGTGGAATTATTCTAGCTTTTTCAGGAATTGCCTCCATTTTTGCATCAGAAGCTAATCAGCAAATTATATTCGCTTTCGCTATGCTGGCAGGCTACATTTATCCGGCGATTGCTTTGAAAAAAGCTGAAAAACAAGGAGAATGAAAGATCTCGATCCTTTACTTCACTCCCACCTCAGACTAGCCATTATGTCTATACTCATGGCGCAGGAAGAAGCTGAGTTCAATTATCTGAAGGAGCAAACATCCAGTACCGCAGGTAACCTTAGTGTTCAACTGAAAAAACTGGAAGATGCAGGCTATTTAAAGATTACAAAAGGATATAAAGGAAACTATCCTCATACGATGTGCTCATTGCAAACCAAAGGCCGAAAAGCATTTGAAAAGTACGTTGAGGATTTAAAAAGTTATTTCAATTTTTAATATTTGAATTACATTCTATAAAATATCTTTTAATTCATCTAAATGCCGAATATCATAAGCAACAGATTCTTCATGACTAATGCCTTCCGGATTGTAAAAAACGGCATCAATTCCTGCTGTGGTTGCGCCCACTGCATCCACATGTAAATCGTCGCCAATCATCAATGAATCCGAGGCTTTCGCTCGGGTTTGAACCAATGCTTGCCTGAATATTTCGGGATGTGGCTTGCTATACCCAATTTCTTCTGAAATAATCAAACGATCGAAATGAGGCTTTAATCCGGAAAGTCTCATTTTTATTCGTTGAACTTCTGGAAATCCATTTGTAATTATATGTAATTTATATTTTCCTGAAATATGATTTAAAAGCTCACTAGCCCCCGGAACCAAACTTGTCATTTTTGGAGCGATCTCAACATAAGCATCAGCAATTCTGATCGAAAGATCCACATCAGTAATACCTTCTTTTCTCAAAGCGAGATCGAAACGACGAAAGCGCAAGTCATCTTTGGTCATTAAACCTTTGCGATACAAATCCCAACAATGAGCATTGATATCATGATAATGCCCAATAAAACTTTCAAATCCATTCAAGCCTTCATCATCCAATTTCAAATCCACATAAATTATTTCAAGGGCCAGTCTGGAATTTTTGTCAAAATCCCAAAGTGTGCGATCCAAATCAAAGAATAAATGCTTGTATTTTTTCAAAACAAAAGTCCGAATTTAACGGTTAGAAAAGTGAGGAGTAAGCTCCACGCAGCTACTGCAATCATTAGTGCTGGCATTGCAAAATGATTATGTCTAAAAAATTTCGCCATCACTATTGAGCCAAATGGAATAGACAAAATAGCGGGTGTTAATAGTGCTATTCCTACAATTCCGAAGCGGTGTTTTAATCTTACCAAAAAGCGATTCATTCGTGTAAATTTGAGCAATGGCTTTCCGATTCCCAGCGCCAATTTGGCCGCCCTTCTCCTTCTTGCCCGCTCCATCAGATACTCTGAACTACGATAAAATGTAACAACCCCAGCGAGGCCTCCACTGCACGTAATTAAAATCGATTCCAGAAATGAAAATCCAGCGACAATAGCAAGTGTAGGAGCCGGTAAAAACTTTACTGCACTTAAAAAAATGATTGGAATAAATTTGAGTAATTCTTCCATCAATGTTCTTTTGAACCATAAGCCAAATCTCCGGCATCACCCAAACCAGGAACTATATATGCTTGAGCGGTAAGTTCTGCATCAATAGCACCAATCCATAATTCCGTTTCAAGAGGTAATTTCTGACGCACATAGTCAACGCCTTGTTTACTTGCAATAGCTGATACCAAATGAATGGATGATGGGTTGCCAAATCTGCGCAAAGCATTAGCCACAAGAACCATGGATGACCCGGTAGCGAGCATAGGATCGGCAATGATTAATGTTCGTCCGTCGAGATTTGGACATGAAACATATTCTACTTCAATTTCAAATCTTCCACCCTTGTGATGTTTTCGGTATGCTGATACAAAAGCGCTGTCTGCCTTGTCAAAATAATTGAGTAAGCCTTGGTGCAATGGCAATCCGGCTCTCAAAATAGTGGCAATAACAGGCTCATCTGAAGGTAGATTCATAATTGCCTCACCCAATGGAGAAATCACACTGCGCTCTTCATATTGCAGTCCTTTGCTGATTTCATAAGCCATTATCTCTCCAATACGCTCCATATTTCTTCTGAAGCGTAAACGATCACTATGAATGTCTTCTGATCTGATTTCTGCAATAAAACGATTGAAAACAGAATTGATTTTTCCTATTTCGTGGACATGGTTGAGCATAGCAGATATTTTGCTCCAATTTACGAAGCATTAACCTGACCTACAAGATCATTCATTACATATCTGAACTATGTCTGAATAGGCTGATTCCCAGGCCTCCCAGTGCCAAATACCTCCCAAAGTTTCGTTGTGCCACAGGCTAATGCATATACCATTTACACTCTTGATTCGGCCAACGAGCTCTTTTACTTTAATCAAAGCTTCATCCTTTTCTAAACCTAAATAAAGATGAAGCGTTGCGTCCATAAATGCAAATGGATAAACCAATAGTTCCGTTTGTCTTTCTTCCAGGATATCATAAAAATAAAAAGGCAAACATGTTCCGGCTCTGAAACCGGTTTGGGAAGCATAGCCCATGGAATAATCTTCCTTTATACCAGCTTTTATTAATGCCCTATAAGTCTCCGGAAAACGCAAATAGAGGTAATGCTGACGACTTCGCAAACATTCCTGTCCACTTAATTTTTCTAACCTCTCTTTTTCGCTAATCAATTTTGAATAATCTTTATTGCTACCCATTCCGGGATGCAAACCGATATAGGCTTTACTCGCAACATCATTCAGCAAACTCTGCATGGCAGGCTGATCAAAAGACAAATTCCGATCATACTTCCCTTCATCGGCTAAAAGGAAAAAATAGTATGGTCGTTCTCTGCAAGATGCATGTGCTTCATCAAGCAGTTTGTAAGTATCATAAGGATCATTCTGCTTTCCGCGCAATACTCTTACTCTCCTTTTGAGATTGGCAAAATTCAGTTTCAACAAATCCTTTGCCGTACTGGCTATGCCGCGCTGTTGACTCTTGTGCAAATAGGCATAAGCATTGTCGATGTCAACACTTGGAATGTAGCGGTAATTGCGGGTTCCAAAGCTAATATCGGGGTACAATTTTCGCAACGCCTCTTTTAAATGCTCCAATTCCAGTTCAATAACCGGATAATCGAGTAGTTCGAATTTATGAAGTGTTGAATATTCAGCCTGAAACCTACCGTACTTGTCCAAATCAACTGCTTCATACTCTTCCCAACGACTTAAATGGTAAAATGCTTCACTCAAAATATCTACCGCCAAAGGCCCTTTTGAAGGAAAAAGCACGGGAGGATTCTCATGAATATTTTGCAAAATATCAAGCTTTTGATTGGGTTTCGTTTTGCTCGATAACAAGCCTACAGGGCCAATTTGAAAACCGGGCAGGGATTGATTTAAGGAATAATTAATCCGTGGACCACTGAAATTCAAATAATAATCGAGCTTATCGCTTAGTTTAAACTCAATTCCACAGCGGCGCTCAAGTAATTCATAAGCTATATAGCTCAGTCTAGGTCCAATTTCTTCGCTGTAGATTAATATCATCAGGAATTAAACGAATTTAGGATGTGTTCTAAAATATGATTTGCTGCTTTAGCATCCCCAAATAATTCGGGATAAATCGAAGGTAAATTGTCGAGTAGATTCAATGCTTTGCTTCTAATTTGCAATTCTTCATCACCCGCTAAAACTGCCCAGCCACTTTGCAAAATCTCTGTCCACTCTGAGCGATCGCGAACAATAACACAGGGCTTTTTGAAAAAATATGCTTCTTTTTGCACTCCCCCGCTATCGGTTATGATCATGAATGCATTGCGTTCAAGATGTAGCATATTAAGGTAACCTTGTGGTTCAATGATTCGCAAAGTTGTTTTTTCAAATTCCTGCATTCTAGCTTCCCCTAGCATTTTTTTAGTTCTTGGATGCAGAGGAAGTATTATTGTTTTATTCAAATCAGCACTAAGAAGTAGGAGTTCATTAAAAATTCGTTCAAGCCGCAAAGGCTTATCTGCGTTCGAAGGACGATGGATTGTGCAAAGTAAATACTCGTTTTCGGCTATTCTATTTTCCTCTAAAACTTTTGAAGGGAAATGACTGTAGTAAACGCAAGTATCCAACATCACATCGCCTGAATTATAAACCTGAGGGTTTCGACTATCGGGTCTTTTGATATGATTATCGGATTGAATGCCTTCCTTTTTCAGACAATCAATGGCATTTTGCACCGGCACATACAGCAATGAAGACAGATGATCTGTTAACACCCTATTAATTTCTTCCGGCATAGCACGATCGTAAGAACGGAGCCCTGCTTCAATATGTGCCACATGAATTCCGAGTTTGGAAGCCGCCAAAGCGCCTGCCAGGGTGGAATTCGTATCACCATAAACCAAAACCAGGTCGGGTTTAAGTTCCATAAATGCCTTTTCGCAAAACAGAAGCATATTGGCTGTTTGTTCAGCTTGGGATCCAGCTCCAGCTTCACCGTGGAGCGCAGGTTCTGGAATGCCCAGCTCTTTAAAAAAGACTTCAGACATCATATAATCATAATGCTGCCCAGTATGTATCAGGAATTCGGTGATATTTTGCGCAAAATGTTCTTGTATAGCGCGACTGATAGCCGAAGCCTTCACAAATTGGGGTCTTGCCCCTACTATGCTGCAAATCCGAATCACTTTTTAAAAATTCCCTTCATCAGCGAAACTGTAGTACCCATCATTTGCCACAATTATATGATCAAGGATAGGCAAATCTAAGAATTCGCCTGCTTTACGCATTTTTTTAGTTAGCTCAACATCAGAGTTACTTGGGTTGAGATTGCCTGAAGGATGATTATGGACCAATACAAGTCCGCTTGCTTTTTTGCTCAGAGCTGATTCAAAAATCATTTTGGGATCTGCTATTGTACCGCTTATCCCCCCTTGTGATATCATGATTTTGTGCATTACCACATGCGCTTTATTGAGCAGTAGAATCCAGAATTCTTCATAGTGCAAATCTCGAAGTTCATCTCTAAAGATGGCATACACATCCGCAGAGCATTTTATTTTGATTCGAGGTCCTGCTTCTTGTTGGGTTCTTCTTCGCCCTAATTCAAATGATGCTAAAATGGAAATGGATTTAGCAGGGCCAACACCATTGATTTTACAGAGGTCTTCATGTGTTAAGCGGGCAAGAGAAGCAAGGTCATTTCCTACCGAATCCAGTATATCTCTTCCCAGACTAACTGCGGATTTGCTAGCAGTACCAGAACCAAGGAGAATGGCTAAGAGTTCGGCATCGCTCAGTGATCTTCGGCCTTTGAGTATAAATTTTTCGCGTGGGCGATCATCTTCAGCCCAAGCCAGAATGTTATCGTTCATGTTTTCAGTTTAAGACCGCTAAACTAAAAACAAAAAGCCCCAGTATCCGGAGGCTTTACGTTTAAAATGCTTTTAATCAGAAATTTTATCAGGCTAAAGCGCTGACATGAACAGTAATGCTTGACTTAAGATTAGATGCTTTGTTCTTATGGATCACGTTGCGCTTGGCAAGTTTATCCAACATTGAACAAACACGTGGAAGTAATTCCTGTGCTTCTTTCTGATTTGTCATAGCACGGAGCTTACGAACCGCGTTACGAGTAGTTTTATGATAGTAGCGATTTTGAATTCGCTTGCTGTCGTTAGATCTGATGCGCTTAAGCGCTGATTTATGGTTAGCCATATTATCCTTTCTTTTTAGGAACAGGGGTGCAAATATAATAAGTTTTTTGGCAGCTGCAAGTATCACACAAAATTTTCTTAGAAGTATAACCTTTTAGATGCTTCCTCAGTATAAAAGAAATGTAAATGCCCCCTCAGGGGTTCAATGAAACTGAAATCGTTCATATCAGGCGTCTCCATCCTATTCGCCACCGCAAGCTTCGGGCAGTTCAGCTCCAAGGCCGATGGCTTATTGAAGGACTTGAAAATAGCCAAACATGATTCCTCTATAATGAGGATCAATCTTGCTATAGCGGATGAATTGATTTTTACTCATCCTGACACTGTAGATTTCTTTTTGGAACGGAGTTTTACCCTAGCTCAAAGACTTCAAGATACAGCAGTATTAGCTAAAGCCAACAATTTACAAGGTATTGCTCAATCCATTAGAGGTAGGGATCTAACGGCTCTGGAGCATTACCAAAGGTCATTAGGTTTTTATGAAGCTTTAGGCGATACTCTCGGGCAATCTAACCTTATCAATAATATTGGTACTATTTACTCCAAAATGGGCAATGACTCAGCAGCCATAGCGCATTATAAGGAGTCGTTCCGAATGAAACAAGGTTTGGACATGGAACGAAAACAAGCTCTGAACCTTTTTAACATTGCAACTAGTTTTAATACCCTCCAACAGTACGATAGTGCAATGTTTTACACACAGCGACTGAATGAACTGCATCGCAAAGCCGGGAAAGTATTTATTCAGCCTCATCCTATTTTAGCTCAAATTTTCCTGGCAAAAGAACAATTCGATAGCTCACTCCATTACTATCAGCTCTATTATGATAAGCAAGTGATTGAACAGGATGCGTATTTTGTTCAAACCGCCGCATTAGGACTGGTAAAAAGCTATCTGGGTTTGGAGAGTTTTGCTGAGGCAGAGCGAATTCTTAATGAAATTGAACCAGAAGCGAAGTACTATAGTTTCAGCGAGCATATTTTGGAAATATATGAACTCAAGGCTGATTTGTACAATTTGAAAGGAGACTATAATAAGGCTTTCAGTTGGCAAGGCAAGGCTATTCAATACAAAGACAGCCTTCAACAAGTGAATAACTCCTCTCGTTTGCAAGAACTTAGCATTAGGTATGAAGCGGCCAAAAGGGATAAAGAATTAATTGAAAAAGATCTGATAATTTCAGAACAAGAGGCATCCAAGCACACCATGATTATTACAACAGCCATTGTGGGAATTGCCGTACTCACCATTATTGGCTTGATTGTCTTCTTTTTACTAAAAAATAAACGCCAAAACCGCTTGCTCAATTTGCAGAACAAGGAAATTGACGAACAAAAACAAAAAATCATTTCTAGTATTAATTATGCCAAGAAAATTCAGAGTAGTATGCTTGTTCCGGAAGATTTCATCCGAAAGCATTTCCCTGATAGCTTTGTTTATTTCAAACCCAAGGATATCGTTTCGGGTGATTTTTATTGGTTTAGCGAGATTGGCGATAAGGTAATGATATCAACCATAGATTGCACCGGACATGGGGTGCCAGGGGCATTCATGTCGCTCATCGCTAATTCTAAACTCAATAAAGTAGTTAAGGAAAAAGGCATTCATGATCCGGCAACGATTTTGAGTGAAGTGCATAAAGAAATTGTTGATTCACTTAATCAGAATGGCAGTGAAATGGCACAAGACGGCATGGATATGAGTTTATGTTTGATAGATAGAAAACAACGTAAAATATTGTATGCCGGGGCTCAGAATTCCATTTTCCTAATCAATGGTGATACCCTGGAAGAGATCAAAGCGGATGCCATTTCGATTGGAGGAACGGCTTTTGAGAATAAGCGAAAATTGAACGGGCAAGCCTTCAATACTAAGGAATTACACTATGATTTAGGTACCTATTTGTTCATGTTTACAGATGGTTACCTAGATCAGTTTGGCGGAGTGGAGAACAAGAAATTCAATAAAGGGCGATTCCGGAAACTCATGTTGGAAGTTACTCAAAAAGGAATCACCCACGCTAAATCTCACATTGAGTCTAAGTTTGAAGACTGGAGACATGTGAATCCTCAAATTGATGATGTATTGATCATTGGAGCCCGATTATAAGGGATGTGCAATTTACAATTTGATTCTAAAAAAAATCGAAAGCTTTATCGCTGTAGCGCTCCAGAGCATCACGCTATTTAGGACTCCACGAATAACAGCAATAGGTAAAAACAATTTGTTGTATAAATGGTTAAACTTGCTCTGAAACCAATGCAAGTTTTAAGCTTATGCACATCGCGCCAATTTTCGCAGTGGGCTTGTTGTTTGCTAATATAGCAAGCATGGCCCAATACATCAATTTAGGATGGAACTCTCAACCCAATGACACTTGCTCAGTCGCTCTACCTAATTACATGGGCGATTTTGGCGATTTCGGAAATGGTTATGCTACTGGTGATACTGTAGCAGATTTTAAAGTATATGATTTTTTCGGTCAACAACTTCACTTGTACAGCGAATTCGAAGAAAACAAACCAATTATTTTAATTAATGGAAGCGTAACTTGTGGGAGATTTAATGACTTTTTTGACCCTAATATTCTTGCGCAAGATTTTTTATCGTCAAGACAGTATGTTCTCGACCATGAAAATGATTTTAATTGGATTTTCATTTATGGTATGGAAGCACATCCTACAGATGGTGCATGCCCTAGCAATTGTCCTCCCATTATAACTGTGGACACAACAGCTTACCAGCATCCAGACTACCATTATAGGCGCTATGCCCTTTACAACTGGATGCAAAGTGATGAGCATGATTTTCCATTCAAAATGTATTGCGACAATCCTGATAATGCCGTTTATGAAACTTTCTTTGCCCGTCCTTTTGGCATTTTAATTTTGAATTGTGATGGTACCGTAATGCATAGTGGAGAATGGGCGAACTCCTGGATTCTACAGAATTTCTCTGTGCTAGATGATTTAATACAAAGTGATTATTCACCTTGCGAATTAGCGGTTAATCCGGAAACGGAAGAAGAAGAAGAAGAAGAAGAGCCCGGTCCTCATGTTGGTGTTTTGCTCGAAGATCCCAATATTATTCTTGAAGAATCTGAATACACCATGGGAACAACAGGCGTAAATGAAAATAGCAATAACAAAATTACAGTATTTCCCAATCCGAGTCAACAAAGCTGGACTGTTAATGGCATAAGCTCTGAGTCCGAATTATACTTGTATTCAGCAGATGGAAGACTAATTGAATACATTCCATTTTGCAGTCAGTTAGAAACAATTGATGCTTATATATTGAGCGATGGGATTTATCAATTGATCATAATTAATCGGAATACAAATTCGAAAAATCAGATTCGGTTGATTAAACAATAAGAGATTATATAATATGATCAATTATTAATCGATTACCAAATCATTTAAGTCGTTTCGAGATCCTTCAAACAAATCTAAATCCACATAGCCCTTCAGCCCATCAATGGTGCCGGTTTCACTGTGCTGCCAGAAAATCCAATCATTTCCTTTAATCGGTCGATTTACTTTATTGTAATTCGCCACCCAAAGAGGATAATCATCGAAATATCCATCAAAATAATCATTGTAAAAGCTTGCATACGTGTATAAAATAGGCTCTACTTTGTAATGCTCTTCTACAATGTCAAGCCAATTCTGAACGCCCTTTCTCAAGTGCTCAACATCCTGAATACTGCTCACTTTTTCGATATCCAAAACTGGAGGGAGGTCTCCTTTTTTTAGATCAACCGTCAAAATAAAATTCTCTGCCTGCAAAGTAGAGTTCACATTGGGGTTGTAGTAATGATAAGCTCCCCTAACCAGCCCCTTTTGTTCAACGGCTTTCCAGTTTCGAGGAAATTCATTGTCCTCCCCAATTGCTCCCATCGTAGCGCGAATCAAAACAAAGTCAACGGGATAAGTTTTATTGATTTTACCCAGCTTATCCCAGTCTATTCTTCCTTGATACCTCGACACATCAATACCATGGATACCATACCCCTCCGGAATTCGAGATGCGCGGTACTCCTTAAAAACCGGTTCAATCCTGCGATAAATTGCATAGCGGAAATGAAATAAGCCCCAGCCAACGATCGCAAGCATCATCAAAACGAATAAGAACTTGAAGCCCCTGTTTTTGCGCATAGGCCGTGAAGATAGTTAAGGAATTGATAGTTCATTTATTAACAGGGAAGAATCTGTTCTATTGTTTTGAACTACCTTTGTTTCTTGTATTTTAGAGAATATGGCAGAATATTTTAATCCTTTGGAATTACTTGGTTTGGACGATATGTTCGATCGTTCGCCATACGTTAATCCATACTTCATCTACTATAAAGCTTATGGTAAAGTGCCCAATAAGCGGGTATTTCATGATGCCGATAAAACAGAATTGCTCGAAGTCCTTAAGAAAAAATTTAATGTCGCTGAAAAGAGCATCCTTCGTTCCGATACATGGAAAAAAGAATCCCAAGGGCAGCTTCACACCGTACTTTTCACCATTGCGGAAGGAATAATGATCTATTTTAACCCTGGCGTAACTTATGAGCCTTGTGTTGAAATATTATATCATTCGGGAATGAGTGTAGAGTTCATGGACTCGCTTGTTCAGCTAATTTCTTCCACGCACAAACCAGAAGAAAAACCGACCCTTTATTTGCTTTGTGCTGAACATTTTGGGCTAGACGTTAGGCCATTTGAAATCAGCCGATCCAATATCGATCTGAATACTCATTATAATGAAGATTTTCTCCCTGTGCATGAACGCATTCACAAGCGTTTGCAAACGGAAAAAGACAAGGGATTGGTATTGCTGCATGGCGAACCCGGCACTGGAAAAACTACATACATACGTCATTTGATCTCTGTTCTCGACAAGAAAAAAATGATTTATGTTCCACCCGATCTTGCTCACCGTATTGCAGATCCTAATCTTTTATCCTTGCTGGCGGAAAATCCAGACTCTATACTTATTATAGAAGATGCGGAAAATATTTTGATGGAAAGATCGGAAGTGAGCAGTGGTGCAATGTCGAATTTATTGAATCTGGCCGACGGACTGCTTGCCGATTGCCTAAATATTCAAATCATTTGCACATTCAATATACCTCTTCATAAGGTGGATAAAGCGCTCACTCGCAAAGGGCGTATTATTGCTTCTTATGAAATGAATAAATTAAGTAGGGAGCGAACATCTGAATTGATCAAAAAACTTCATAATGAAGAATACCATGGTCAAGGGCTCAGCTTATCAGATATTTACAACTGGGGTGACCCGGATTTTACCAAGCCCGCAGCTTCAATTGGTTTCAGAGGTTTATGAGCCTGAAACCTGATTTGAAACCTTAATTAGCTCTATTCGTACAATTGAAAGGTGCAAATTATTTTGCGCCCAGTGAAATTATGAACAGAGTTAATCATTCTTCCTTTACAGGGAATACAGAGTTTCCCATCTGGTTTCAACCCAGACAACAGGGATGCAGTTGTGCCCAATTCTCACCAAAGGCGTTGCGAGAGGCTTACCGTTTCTATCTTTCAGCCATTGACGATGACCTTTGCCTCAATTACAGAGGGCCTTTTCTGGACGATATTACCTCCAGAATTATTGATATTAGTGAAAATACCATTGCCGAAACCAAAGGACTAAGCAAAGTAAATCGCAAGGTTTCTTTTTTGCTTGTGGAGTGTTTTCAAAACATTATTAAGCACTCTGATCATAATGAATTGAAAGGGGCAACGCCATTTTCAGGAATGTTTGCCTTCCGAAATCAAGGTCAAGCTTATGTTATCAACTCCATCAATCCCGTAAAAAAAGAAGAAGTGCCGTTTTTGAGCAAAACAGTTGACATGGTGAATTCTATGGACAGTGAGGCACTCAAGCACATATATAAACGTCAGTTAATACATGCTGATTTAAGTGAAAAAGGTGGGGCCGGTCTTGGATTGATAGAGCTTGCAAGGAGATCAGGACAACAACTAAACTACCGCTTTACTGATCTTGATGAAATGCGTTCTTACTTTCATCAGCAGGTTGTTTTTCTGGATTCTGAAGAAATGAAAAGCGAGAAACTCAATCATTTGGATTCAACCTATGATTGTTTTAACGAAATGGGACGATCCGAAATTCTGATGCAATACAAAGGTGACTTTTCTCAACGCAGCATTATTCCAATTTTGGATATTGTGGAAAATAATTTGCTAAATCCCGAATCCGGGCAATTTCATTATAAAAAAGTAGGGCACCTATTAATAGAGGTGCTTCAAAATATTAGCAAACATGGCAAACAAAAGAGTAGCAAAAAGTCTGGCGTTTTTATGTTGGGGCGACAAGAAGAAAAGCATTACATTATTGCTGGAAATGTAGTTGGAGCGGATGAAAGAGATGGCTTAATGATGGTTTTAGAAGAATTGAGAGATAAAGATGAAAATCAATTAAAAGAGCTGCATAAACAGCGAATGAAAGAAATTATGTTTCGCGACAATTCAAGCAATGCAGGTTTAGGTTTAATTGAAATTGCTCGGGCGAGTAAAGGAAAACTTGCTTGTGACTTTCAAAAAATTGATGATAATTCAACCTTTTTCTCGTTATTTGCCTGTGTCTAAAAATGCATGAAGACCAACGAACTTCACATAGAGCGTTCACCTGATACTCCGGAAGTCATCTACACAGACAATGATTCCACTTTGAGTATTCGAGGTAGATCATTGCCCGAAGATGCGCATGCATTTTACAGCGCTTTGATCATTTGGGCAGAATCACAAAAAGAAATTTACCACGAACGTCAGCTATATATCCATTTCGATTTGGATTATTTCAACTCTTCTTCAGGCCGCTATTTGCTTGAATTTCTGGCTACTTTGGAGCGAAGCCTGAGACCAAATACGCGTACTGAAATTGTTTGGTTTACCGATAAAGAAGACGAATTGATGATTGAAAAAGGCGAGGAATTTCAACAACTCATAGAATTGCCTTTTTCGATACGATTTCTTTAAAATTACTCCGGATCGTTAGACAGCATAGTATGATAAACGTTTTGCACGTCTTCATCTTCTTCGATCTTTTCTAAGAGTTTTTCTACATCGGCTTGATCTGAAGCACTTAACTCTTTGGTAAGTGTTGGGATTCTCTCAAATCCTGACGAAAGAATTTGTTTCTTGCCTTCTTCCAAATGCTTTTGCAGGGCACCATAACTTTCAAAAGCTGCATAAATTACAATCGCTTCTTCTTCGGCAAACACTTCTTCAGCGCCAAAATCAATTAATTCCAGCTCTAGCTCTTCTACATCCTGTCCTTCTTTGGCGATTCTGAAAAAGCAAACGTGGTTAAACATAAACTCAACCGAGCCTGAAGTTCCCATACTGCCATTGTACTTATTAAAATAGGAACGAATATTAGCTACTGTTCTGTTATTATTATCGGTGGCAGTTTCAACCAAAACAGCAATCCCGTGAGGCCCATAACCTTCAAAAACGGTTTCCTTGTAGTCCGAAGTATCCTTATCTGTTGCGCGCTTAATAGCCCTATCAACGTTATCTTTAGGCATATTAGCATCTTTGGCATTCTGAATCAGAGCCCGCAAACGAGAATTGGAATCAGGATCAGGACCACCCGCTTTTACCGCATTGATAATGTCTTTGGTTATACGTGTAAACGTTTTGGCCATGCTTGCCCAACGCTTAAACTTTCTCGCTTTTCGGAATTCGAATGCTCTTCCCATGATTTCTATTATTAAAAGAGGATAGCTTTTAACAGCGCGCAAGTTAAGGTTTTTCGGATTTTTTATCAATCGAAAATTTTATTGCCCAAATTTTAATATCCTATCTGTAGGATATAGCGTGATGACCTTTTATAAAATAAACAAACTTAACATGAACAAAACAGTCCATTATATGTTTTGTATCTCAATTAAATACAGGATGGAAAATCAACAATAACAGAAAATTGATTTAACGGAATCAAAATTAATCGTAAATTCAAGGCCCAATCCAGAGAATATCCAAATGAGAGTCAAAACCTTTATCACATTGTGTGGAATGATGATCGTTTCATCACTTTATGCACAAAAGCAGATTCAACAGGCAAAATCTTACCTGAAAGAAAACAAAAGCGAACTCGGAATTGCAGATCGAGATATTGAAACTTCCGTAGTTTCTTCCTCTCACATCAGTAATCAAAACGGAGTTGAACACATTTATCTTCAGCAATATTTCAATGGCATTTCAATTCATAATGCCATTTTGAACATTGCCCTTGACGCAAATGGAAGAGTAATAAATGTGGGTAATCGCTTTGTTGGTGGCGTTGAACGATCAGCAAATGGCGCAAATCCTGGGATTTCAGTTTATTCGGCTTTCGAATTGGCATGCACTCACCTGAATTTAAGCCCTGAAGCCGCAGTAAAAGTAATAACTGAACCTTCAGGCGCTGATAAAAGTATGGTGCTTTCAAAAGCAGGTGTTTCATTTGATGATATACCAGCAAAATTGGTTTACCAATCGATACGTCCGGGCGAAGTTAAATTGGCATGGGAATTTGTAATTCGTGAGCGCAGTTCAGAGCATTGGTGGCAAATTCGTGTTGACGCTAATTCTGGAAATTATCTCGATAAAAATGACTGGATAAGCAATTGCAACTGGAACGGCAATGGCGTTAATACCCACAAACATAGTGGGCCATGTCATTCTACTAATGTAGCAATGCCATCCCCACCGCCTTTCCCAAATACTTACAGCGTTTTTACAGAACCGGTTGAATCACCGAGTCATGGATCACGCAGCACAGTGGCTATTCCTTGGGCTCCGGCTGTTAGTTCTCCTTATGGCTGGCACGACACCAACGGCGCTGCGGGTGCCGAATTCACCATCACTAGAGGGAATAATGTTTACGCTTCTGAAGACAGGAATGCCGATAACAATGCAGGCTTTAGTCCAGACGGCGGTGCCAATCTCGATTTCGATTTCCCTTTAGATCTCTCTCAAAATCCTATCAACTATCAAGCAGCGGCGATTACCAATTTGTTTTACTGGAATAATCTCATGCACGATGTATGGTACAATTACGGTTTTGATGAAGCCAGCGGGAATTTCCAACAAAACAATTATGGAAATGGAGGCACGGGGTCTGACTACGTAGATGCCGATGCTCAAGATGGTTCAGGAACGAATAATGCTAATTTTGGAACACCTCCAGAAGGCCAGCGTCCTCGTATGCAAATGTTTGAGTGGACCTTTGGTGTTCCTCCAGGTTGTATTGTTAATAATCAAGGCTACAATGCTGCCGGCGCGGGTTTTGGTCCTGCTAATGCGAGTGTAACTGCCGCACTCATTTTGATGAATGATGGCACAGCGCCAAATGCTGATGGCTGTACTCCAGCAGTAAATAATATTGCTGGTAAAATAGTTCTAATTGATCGCGGTATTTGCTCTTTCGTTTCTAAAATTGCTGCTGCTCAGGCATCCGGAGCCGTTGGAGTTATAATAGCAAACAACATCGCAGGTGACCCTCCATTTTTAATGGGCGGGGTTGATCCATCGATCACAATTCCATCAGTAATGGTGAGTTTTACAGATGGAAATATTTTCAAAAATCTATTGATTGGTGGGCCAATTACAGCATCTATTAACCTCACTCCTGCTGTAAATACGGATAGTGACCTTGACAATGGCATCATTGCTCATGAATATGGTCATGGTATTTCTACGCGATTAACAGGTGGTGGGGCAAATGTTGGTTGTCTTTTTAATGAAGAGCAAATGGGTGAAGGCTGGAGCGATTATTTCGGCTTAATGATGACTATTGAAGCAGGTGATGATGGAACTAATCGCAGAGGTATTGGTACTTATGTTTTCGGCGAAACTGTTACCGGTGATGGTATCCGGACCTATCCATATTCCACTGATATGGGAATCAATCCACATACCTACGCCAACATTACATCTGAGGCTGTACCGCACGGTGTAGGGTCGGTTTGGTGTGCTATGCTTTGGGAAATGACTTGGTCTTTGATTGACGTTTATGGATTTGACCCCGATTTACATAGCGGAACAGGTGGTAATAATATTGCTATGTTACTTGTAACTGATGCCTTAAAATTACAGCCTTGCAGTCCAGGTTTCGCTGATGGCAGAGATGCTATTTTACTTGCTGATGAAATAAATTTTGCCGGTGCAAATAAATGTTTGATTTGGGAAGCATTCGCTAAACGTGGATTGGGATATAGTGCAGATCAGGGAAGCAGTAATAGCCGCGGTGATGGTGCAGAAGCATTTGATATTTCTCCAGAATGTTTGCTAAGTATAGACAAATCAGGACCATCTGTTGCAGAAGCCGGAAGTACCATTACTTATACGCTAACTATTAGCAACAACACAGGCATTGCCGCTACCGGAGTTGAAATAAACGATATTCTCCCAGCAGAGGTGACTTACGTGAATGGATCTTCTTCTTGCGGAGGTTCACTTATTGGAAATACCCTGAATATACCATTGGCCAATATAGCGGGCGGTGCTACTGTAGTTTGTACCTATGACGTCACAGTACAGGGCAGTCCATTTACACAGATCTTCTTTGAAGATTATATTGAAAATGGAGCCGCCAACTTTACTACTACTGCGGGAGTGGGTGCCTTCCTTTTTAATATTTCAAGTGCCAATTCATATAGCCCGGCTAACAGTTGGTTTGCTCCGGATCCGGGAACTCAATCTGACATCTATCTTGTTTTGGATCCTATTGGTCCTATGACACCTGCGTCTCAAATAAGTTTTTGGCATAATTACAATACTGAAGCTGATTGGGACGGATGCGTATTAGAAGTTTCTACTGATGGGGTAAACTACTCCGATTTAGGTCCACAAATTATTCAAAACGGATACAATGGAACTATAATCGTAAATCCTGCAAGTGCAATTAGCGGAAGACCCGCTTGGACCGGAAGCAGCGGCGGCTTTGTACAATCTATCGTAAATCTTGGTGCATACGCCGGGCAAAATGTGTATATCCGTTTCAGAACTGCTAGTGATGCATTTGTAAGTGGTGCAGGTTGGTATATTGACGATGTGGTTTGGTCTGAAGGCATCGTTGATTTTGTTAATTCAGCATGTGTTAGTAGCAACACTTACCCAACTGCGTGTGATGAGGTATCTACCTTGGTTATTGAAAACACCTGCGAACAATTAACTTGGTATTTAGATTCTGATGGCGATGGATTTGGAAGTCCTTTCCTATACACTTTTGCATGTGAAGTTCCTGAGTTTTTTGTAAGTAATAATCTGGATTGTGTTGACGATAATGACGCCATTTATCCTGGCGCTATCGAAATTTGTGACGGTTTGGATAATGATTGTGATGGAGCTATTGATGAGAATTTGATTTTTGCAAACTATTATCCCGATAATGATAATGACGGATTTGGTGATGAAAATCAAAGTCCTCAAACAACGTGCGATGGCGCTCCAGCAGGTTATTCATTGCAAACTGGAGACTGTAACGATGCTGACGATTCCGTTTATCCGGGTGCAGTTGGTACTGGTTTAAACATCGACAATGACTGTAATGGAATCATTGAAGGTGACGAACTTTCAGATTGCTTTGGAGACTTTAACGATGACGGGCAAATTGATGTTGGAGACTTGCTTATCTTCTTAGCCGATTTCGGATGCTCTTCTGATTGCATTGCTGATTTAAATAATGACGATATAGTTAATTCAGCTGATTTACTCGCATTCTTAAGTATTTATGGTACTATATGTCCATGATAAAATGAAATAAAATCCCCGCTACCTCATTTTATGGCGGCAATATTATTGATAAAAGGAGCAGTGATGAAATACGCACTGCTCCTTTTTATTTGTGAGATAATCAGTAATTTCACGTCTAATAATGCATTGCAATGTACTCATGCCACGGAAATGCATTGGAATGGCGGTGTTGAAGGGAATCCATGCATCAATTAGAGCATTCAACTACTCGCCAAAATCCAGAGTCATTTCAAATAGACCGCTTGTACATTGACGGCCTCGGGTAAAGATTAATTAATAACAATCAAGTATATAAGGGGAGCATTTGGTATTTGCATCCTCAGGATGGGAAAATGTATATCAACATATATGCGGCATATCATAAATCTTAATGGATAATCCTTCAGGAGCAAAAAATGGAAGATGTTCAACCTATAATTTTTTATCCCCATTTTGAAGCCAGAGCAATACTGGTTTAGCAGAGGAAAGGTATTAGAAAAGTTTTGATAGTAAACAAACTAACGCTCCCTTCGGTAGGCTCCTTTCGGCGGGCTCAGGTAACGACTAAATGCGATTCGGAAAAGTCTCTTTTGACAAGCTCAGGCGTCGCCTTCAACTAAATATCCACTATTTCAAAATATGCTAAAGAGCTGAATTATATGCTTGGGCAATAAAACGATTGCCTGTTTTATATTGAACATATCTAACTCAACAAAAAAAGAGATCAGATAGGCTACTCTTTTAAGAATCGGGCGATGGATGTAGAACCAGTATTTTGGAATTGAATAAGGTATAATCCTGAAGATAAATGACTAACATCAATTTTATTTATTCCATATATTCTTTCTGACATTACGCACTTTCCTGTAGAATTGAAAATAAAATATTGATCGTAATCAGCTCTAAAATCCCATGTTAACAAGGAAGAAGCGGGATTAGGAAACACATTTAATGTATTCAGAATGCGATTTTCTGAAATATTAGTAATAACAACTTCCAAATCAAATATGAACGAATAAGTACAGTCATGCTCATCTGTAACAACACAAGTATATTCACCCTCGGCATTGGCATCAATCGATGCCTCAACAGAACCTGTACTCCATTCATAGCTTTCGTATTGCTCACTAAATCCTAATGTGTAAGGGAGATCAACGTCATCTACAAAATAAGTAGGAAAAGCAATTGGTGATGCGTCATAATTAAATTCATCAGCTCCCATATCAGGCGATTCGCCATCACGTGCTTCTCCATCAAAATCCATTATAATACCTTCAATTTGTAATCCCAAATCATCCAAAGCACAATTGTACAGGTGTAGATTTGGTAATGCAGGATACCCAGGATTTATGTTTACACATGCATCTCCCAAGCCAGTAGCTAATTGAAAATTTTCTAAATTCGAATAGCTATCAATACCTACCCAAGCCAATGTACTACCTGCACTGTACAAATCATTGTGAGTAAAAGTTCCAATATTTCCAAGCAAATCTGTTCTAAATGCCGCAGATTCATTCAAACTGCAAAAAATGTTGTTCCTTAACTGAGTGTCCTCTCCGTCCATAAATGCACTTCCATGCAGAAAAGCAAAGCTCTGTTCAGGAAGTCCTCCATCAATAACCACAGAATTAAAATCAATATTTGTACCCCATAAATTAAATATATGTATGCCTTTTAAGTCACCTGTTCCATTTATATAAATCATATTATTATAAATGCTTGTCCGTAATTGTGCCACTGCGTAAATAGGTTACGTTCTGCCCACTGTACTTTGCTTGAAAATACTAGCATTATGACATTCGAGCAATTTATCAAACTGATTCCAAATGAATCAAAGGCA
>Ga0209702_10000738_pt1 | contig 67807 bp, 73 predicted proteins | sample FRY01_FD_187210 | JGI IMG/M metagenome (GOLD analysis project Ga0209702, IMG submission 187210) | Freshwater microbial communities from Lake Fryxell liftoff mats and glacier meltwater in Antarctica - FRY-01 (SPAdes) (version 2) | ecosystem: Environmental > Aquatic > Freshwater > Ice > Glacier... | reverse complement strand
ATTCCGGACAACGCTTGCACCCTACGTATTACCGCGGCTGCTGGCACGTAGTTAGCCGGTGCTTTTTCTGCAGGTACCGTCACTTTCGCTTCTTCCCTGCTAAAAGAGGTTTACAACCCGAAGGCCGTCGTCCCTCACGCGGCGTTGCTGCATCAGGCTTGCGCCCATTGTGCAATATTCCCCACTGCTGCCTCCCGTAGGAGTCTGGGCCGTGTCTCAGTCCCAGTGTGGCCGGTCACCCTCTCAGGCCGGCTACCCGTCGTCGCCTTGGTGGGCCATTACCTCACCAACTAGCTGATAGGCCGCGAGCTCATCCCTGACCGAAGTTCTTTCCAGCTAATGACCATGCGGTCTTAGCTCATATCCGGTATTAGACGTCGTTTCCAACGCTTATCCCAGAGTCAGGGGCAGATTGCTCACGTGTTACTCACCCGTTCGCCACTAATCCAGCAAGAGCAAGCTCCCGCTTTCATCGTTCGACTTGCATGTGTTAAGCACGCCGCCAGCGTTCGTCCTGAGCCAGGATCAAACTCTCCGTAATTAGCTTGTTAGTTGGTATTGCTACCAACAGACTTGCTGCCGAGTACCGAAGTACTCAGGCGAGTTTGTTCTGACTAAATGACTTGTCTACTGACTTGTCCAATTTAATCCAAAGGAATCTCTTTGACAGGATTGCTCCTGCCAACGAGGTTTTTTGGCATTGACTTAGTGCACACTGTTGAGTTCTCAAGGATCGGGCGCCGCTGACTCAGCGCCCGGTTTTCCGAGCGAGCGTCGGACATCTGTCCAGTTTGTGTTATCCAGCGCAGCTTTCGCTGCTTGGAACCAACCCGCCCCGATGGGGCGTTTTGGCCCGGCGCTGTGAAACGCTGGAGACCACACTCTAGTGCGTATTCCTCCCCACTACAAGTGGGAGCTGGAACCGCCTAGATGAAGTTCCACTTGAGGGTGAAGAAGCGCTCTGGCTTCATCAACCTTTGGGGTGACAACTTGCTAACTATAGGTCTCCCCCGTTGTGCAGACAAATCATGGGTAGCCCGGGCGTGTCGCGGGGCTGAAACTAGGCGATGTGGAGCGCTGCAAACGTCTTTTTACCACGTTTCAAGAGCACCGAAGAAGGATGGGGCGGCAGCGGGCCGCCCACAACGCCAGCTTCGTCGGTGACCGGGGTGTTATTGATAGACACTCCCCCTTGGCCAATGGCCCTTCTGGCGTCTGAGAGGCTTGCCGACAATCCGGTCTGGACAAGCGCGTCAGCGACTGACGTCTCCTGAGAAACCGTGGCGCCAGGCAGCTCGGCAAGCGCTTGTGCGAATACGTCAGGGTCCACCTGGGCCAGTGAATCTTTTCCAAACAACGCCTCGGATGCTTCTTTCACGGCTGTCGCTTGAGCAACGCCGTGCACGAGGGTTGTGACCTCTTCAGCCAAGCGCTTTTGCCCTGCCCTCAGGTGGGGCTCTGCTGCAACGCCAGTGGCCATTGCTTCTATCTCTGCACGGGAGAGGAAGGTGAAGACCTTCAAGCGGTCGATCACGTCGCGGTCATCGGTGTTGAGCCAGAACTGATACATCGCATACGGGCTGGTCAGCTTGGCTTCCAACCACACGGCGTTGCCTTCGGACTTCCCAAACTTGGTGCCATCGGAGTTGGTGATCAGTGGCGTACCAAAGGCATGCACGGAAACACCCAGTGCTTTATGAATCAGGTCTGTGCCACTGGTGAGGTTGCCCCACTGGTCTGATCCCCCGGTTTGTAAAACACAGTCATAGTTTTCATACAGCTTCATAAAGTCAAAGCCCTGCAAGATTTGGTAGGAGAACTCCGTATAGGAGATCCCCGCATCAGAATTCAACCGGGCCGCCACTGCATCCTTCTTGACCATGGTGCCGACCCGGTAGTACTTACCCACATCTCGCAGGAAATCAATGGCCGAGAGGTCCTTTGTCCAATCCAGATTGTTCACGAGCCTGGCGGGGTTAGCCCCGTCGAAGCTCAGATAACCCGATACCTGTGTGCCGAGCGTGGTTACCCACGCTGCAACAATCTCTGGTTCATTCAAAACCCGCTCAGCTGTTGGCTTGGGGTCACCAATCAGACCGGTCGACCCTCCGATCAACACCAGCGGGTTGTGTCCTGCAAGCTGAAGCCGTCGCATGACCAACAACTGCACCAGGTTTCCCAGATGCAAACTCGGTGCCGTGGGATCAAACCCGCAATAAAATGAAATCGGCGTGCCTGCAAGAGCCCCAGACAAAGCTTTCTCGTCCGTTGAGACATGAATCAAACCACGCCACTGAAGCTCGTCCCACACTGAGGGAAACGAGGGGTCATTGGTCTGGTCGGTCACAACACGATTCTCAAGCCCGGGCACGCGCTTTAGGCTATCAGCGCCGTAACACTAGGTCATGTAGATACAAGAGAGAGTTTTTTGCTCAATAATGCTCTCGTACCCTTTTTTTCCCTTCATGAAGGAGTCATCCATGTCACTCAAATCACGTATCCGCACCCTGGGTGCCGCACTGGGCGTGGGAACACTTGTTCTCACTCTTGCAGCGTGTGCACCTGAGGCACCAGCAGGCGAAACTCTCACCGAGGGCAAGCTCACCATCGCAACAGGCGAGCCCGCGTACTACCCGTACGTCATCGACGATAACCCCGCAAGCGGCGAAGGCTTTGAAGCAGCACTCGCCTACGCCATTGCCGAGGAAATGGGCTTTGCCCCCGAGGACGTCGTATGGGTTCGCACCACCTTTGAAGCGGCCATCCAGCCTGGTCCTAAGGACTTCGACTTCAACCTCCAGCAGTACACCATCACGGAAGAGCGCGCCCAAAACGTGGACTTCTCTGACTCCTACTACTCCACCCCCCAGGCCATCATCACCGTGGCCGGTTCTGCTGCTGCAAGCGCAACCAGCATTGCCGACCTCCAGGGTCTGCTGATTGGTGCGGCGTCTGGAACAACGAGCTTCCAGGCGATTGAAGAGACCATTCAGCCCACAGCTGGGGCTCAGGCGTTCAACAACAACGACGACGCCAAGCTTGCTCTGGAATCCGGTCAGATTGATGCGCTGGTGGTCGACCTGCCCACCGCCTTCTACCTCTCGGGAGTAGAACTCACCGACGGTGTTCTTTTGGGTCAGCTCCCCACCACTGCAGGTGTCTCTGACGAGTGGGGTCTTGTCTTGGCTAAGGACAGCCCGTTGACTGCTGCAGTCAACAGCGCTATCAAGGCCCTGAAGGACTCGGGCAAGTATGACGAGATCATCCAGGCATGGCTGGGAGCCGATCAAGGCGCCCCGGTCCTGAACTAGGACGGCCCCTCGGTCTACTAACCTCATACCGTGAATACACCCGATGACGCCCGGCGCCCCAGTGCCATAGAACTGGGGCGCCGGGCGTTTCGGCGTAAGCAGAGCCGCAAGTCTGTCGCTGTTTCTTTCCTGAGCACCGTGGTGTTTGCAACAGTTCTGTGGTTCGGAGTTGTGAGCACACCCGGTTGGGCTCGGGTGCAGCAGAGCTTCTTTAACCCAGATGTCTTGGTCCAAGCATGGCCCCGAGTGTTTGAAGGGCTGTTACTCAACCTTCGGGTCCTTCTGTTTGCCGCGGTGGGGGTCTTAATCGTGGCTCTCTTGCTCGCGACGCTTCGTACCCTGCAGGGCCCGGTGTTCTTTCCTCTTCGCGTTGTCGCAACGGCCTACACGGATCTTTTCCGGGGTATGCCCCTGATTATTGTGTTGTACATTGTCGGCTTTGGCATTCCAGGACTGGGAGCACTGCCCAGAATGCCTTTGGAATTCTGGGGCACCATCGCGTTGATTCTCACCTACTCCGCATACGTTTCTGAAGTCTTTAGAGCAGGCATCGAGTCGGTGCACCCATCTCAACGACTGGCAGCAAGGTCTCTCGGGCTCAGCTATGGCACCACTCTTCGCAAGATTGTGATGCCCCAGGCAATCCGCAAAGTAACACCGGCTTTGATGAATGACTTCATCGCCATGCAAAAAGATGTCGGGCTAATCTCTGTCCTTGGCGCGGTCGATGCCGTGCGCGCGGCACAAATCGAAACAGCCCAGGCCTTCAACTTCACCCCCTATGTTCTTGCCGGTTTGTTGTTCGTGTTGTTGGCTCTGCCGATGATTCGCCTGACCGATTGGTACACAGCCCGCCTGCGCGAGCGGGAGCAGATGGGTTCCTTGGTATGAGCGCGGAGCTCGTCCTTCGGCTGCGCAACGTTCACAAAGTTTTTGGTGACACCGCTGTGTTATCGGGCATTGATCTCGATGTGAACCACGGGGACGTCGTTGCGCTGATCGGGGCAAGCGGGTCTGGCAAATCAACGCTCCTGCGGTGTGTCAACCTGCTCGAGCAACTCGATGACGGACAGATGTGGTTATCAGGCGAGGACATCAGCGACCCTGGAATCAACCAAGACCAGGTCCGATCGCGGATCGGGGTGGTGTTCCAGGCCTTCAACCTCTTCCCCCACCTCAGCGTGCTGAATAACATCACCCTGGCCTCCACCACCCTGTGGAAGAAGCCCATAAAAGAAGCCCAAGAGCACGCCATGTCACTCCTGGAGCGAGTTGGACTGGCGGAAAAAGCCCGTGACTACCCCGACCGCCTCTCGGGCGGTCAGCAACAACGAGTCGCACTGGTCCGAGCAATTGCGACCAACCCGGACCTCTTGCTGCTCGATGAAATCACCAGCGCCTTGGACCCAGAGCTTGTCGGAGAAGTGCTCGACTTAGTTCGCACCCTCAAGGAAGACGGCACCACCATCGTGATGGCAACCCACGAAATGGCGTTTGCCAGAGACATCGCTGATCGAGTGGTGTTTCTCGATGGCGGCGTCATCTATGAATCGGGCACCGCCACAGAGATTTTTGAAAATCCACAACTGCCCAGAACGAAAGAGTTCCTCAAGCGCTTTCGCTCTCGCTAAGCAGAGCGAAGCGATGACAGCGCCTGCAAAAGCGCCTGGTGTTGCTCTTTCACCCGACGAGGGGACGTGGCTCCCACGCCATCGCGTGCAGCCACGGAGGCCTCCACAGTGAGCCCCTTTACGAACTCTCCTGTCAACACCGGAGAAAGGCGTGCAAGCTGCTCATCCCCCAGCTCCTGGAGTGTGATACCCGAAGCTTCACAGAGCGCCACCGCGGCCCCGGTTATTTCGTGAGCCTCCCGGAAGGGAACACCCTGCTTGACCAACCACTCCGCAATATCGGTTGCCAGAGAAAAACCATCCGACGCTCGAGCAGCCAGCGCATCGGTGTTGATCGTGAGGGTCTCCACCAGTCCACGAAGAGCCGGTAATACCAGCATCAGAGTGTCAAAGGAATCAAACAACGGCTCTTTGTCCTCTTGCAGGTCCCTGTTATAGGCAAGGGGCAATGCCTTCAAGGTGGCGAGCAGACCGGTCAGATTGCCAATCAACCGGCCGGCCTTTCCCCTCGTGAGTTCAGCAATATCGGGGTTCTTTTTCTGCGGCATGATTGACGAACCGGTGGAATAGCGATCATCAAGTGAGACATAGCCAAACTCAGCACTCGACCACAGGATGACATCCTCGGCAAACCTTGATGCATCAATTCCGATTTGAGCACACACAAACAAAGCTTCTGCGGCCAGGTCCCTCGACGAAGTCGCATCGAGTGAGTTCTCCGTGGGAGCCCTAAAGCCCAATTCCGTGGCCACCTGCTCGGCATCAAGACCCAGAGTGGAGCCAGCTAGTGCCCCTGCACCGTAAGGAGAAGAATCCAGGCGCGCAGCGAGGTCGCGCAACCTTTGGATGTTTCGCACCATCGGCCACGCGTGAGCGAGCAGGTGGTGTCCAAAAACAATGGGCTGTGCGTGCTGGAGGTGGGTGCGACCCGGCATGACGCTCTGGGTGTGCTTCGAAGCCAGATCAGCCAAAGCCTCTGCATACTCCGACACGAGGTCCTGGATGATCCGGACGTGATCCCGGAGATACATCCGAATAAGAGTGGCAACCTGGTCATTGCGAGACCGGCCAGCGCGAAGCTTCCCGCCCAACTCGGGGCCGAGGTGTGAGACCAGCATGCGCTCAAGAGCGCCGTGCACGTCCTCATCATCAGGGTCAGGGGCAAGCTGACCCTCGTCGATAAGACCCCGGAGCCGCTCCAGTTCAGCCACAAGAACGAGGCACTCATCCGGCGTGAGCAAACCAGCTGTCTCTAGAGCATGAGCGTGCGCAATAGATCCCGTCAGGTCATACCGAGCCAGCACCCAGTCAAAATGCGTGGATTGGCTCAATGCCGCCATTTCGGGGGCAGGCCCCTGGCTAAAGCGGCCGCCCCACAGGGCGCCGCTAGTAATGTCCTGGGCCATAATGAGGTCCTATTTTCTCAGCTGCCTCTTGGCAGAAATCTTCGACGGTAAGGACCACAATTCAATGAAGCCCTTGGCATGGGATTGGTCAAACGTGTCACCGGTGTCGTAGGTGGCGAGATCAAAGTCATACAGGCTCTCCACCGACTTTCGACCGGTCACGGTGGCAACACCCGCCTGGAGCTTCAGACGAATATCCCCCGACACGTGGCGCTGAGTGTGGTCCATGAACGCATCCAGGCTGCGCTTGAGATCAGAGAACCACAGGCCGTCATAGACCAGGTTTGCCCAATCCGCCTCGATCTTGCGCTTGTAGCGACCAAGGTCGCGCTCAAGCACCAGGTTTTCTAATTCTTCGTGGGCGGCAATGAGGGCAATTCCTGCAGGTGCCTCATAGACCTCACGGCTCTTGATACCCACCAAGCGGTCTTCAATCATGTCGATGCGACCCACTCCGTGCCGCCCGGCTTGGATGTTCAGCACCTCGATGGCTTGGAGCGGAGTGACGGCTTTTCCATCAATCGCGACGGGAATTCCCTCGTTGAACGTGATGATGACCTCTTCTGCGGGCAAGCCCTTGGCGGGGTCATCGGTGTATTCCCAGACACCGTCTTCAGGAGCGTTCCACGGGTCTTCCAAATGCCCGGTCTCCACAGCGCGACCCCACACGTTCTTGTCCACCGAATAGGGGTTCTTCTTGCTCTGCTTGATCGGCAAACCGTGCTTCTCGGCATAGGCGATGGCTTTGTCCCTGGTCAGGGCCAAATCGCGAATGGGGGCAATGCTTGTTAAATCTGGCGCAAGCGCTGCCACAGCGGCTTCAAAACGAACCTGGTCGTTTCCTTTACCGGTGCAGCCGTGCGCCACACTATCGGCGCCGAGCTCGAGAGCAACCCGAGCGAGGTGCTTGGCAATAAGGGGCCTCGAGAGAGCCGACACCAACGGGTAGCGCTTTTGATAGAGAGCATTCGCCTTAAGGGCGGGCATCACAAAATCTTTCGCAAATTCGTCTTTGGCGTCCACCACAATGGCTTCCACGGCACCGCAATCAAGGGCGCGCTGGCGAATGTCGTCCATGTCCTCGCCACCCTGGCCCACATCAACGGCGAGCGCGACAACCTCTTTACCGGTGGCGTCTTTCAACCAGCCGATACCCACAGAAGTATCCAAACCACCCGAATATGCCAAGACAACCCGTTGGGACACGACGCTACTTCTTTCTCTCTGTGAGCCCTAGAACCGGGTTCGGCCTTCAGTCTACCGGCCTTGATGAGCACGCTCTGCGCGCTCCAAGAGCCACACCATCAGTGCTTTTTGAGCGTGCAAGCGGTTTTCAGACTCATCCCAAATCACGCTCTGTGGCCCGTCAATTACCTCCGCGCTTACTTCATATCCGCGGTCCGCTGGCAAACAGTGCAAGAAGATCGCATCGGGTTTAGCCAGGCTCATCTTCTGTTCATCGACCTGGTAGCCACCAAAGGTGGCTACGCGTTGTTCCTTCTCTGCCTCTTTACCCATCGAAACCCAGGTGTCAGTGACGACAACATCTGCCCCGCCAAGAGCCATGACAGCGTCATGTGTGACCAACACCGACCCCCCTGTGCGTGCTGCAATAGCTGTGGCATCAGAGACGACGTCGGAACGCGGCTGGAAGCTTTCTGGACAGGCAATGCGCACGTGCATTCCCGCAGTGGCACAGGCCAACAGGTAACTCTGGGCCATGTTCGATCCCCCATCACCGAGGAAGACCGTGGTCAAACCGGCCAGTGTGCCCTTGTGTTCACGAATCGTCAGCAAATCAGCCAGCAGTTGGCAGGGGTGGAAGTCATCACTGAGTGCGTTCACGACCGGGACCGTTGTTCCCCAAGCCATCTCTTCCAAACCCTCTTGCCCATAGGTACGCCAGACGATGGCCGCGACCATGCGCTCCAACACCCGAGCGGTGTCAGAGGGGGTTTCTTTCCCGCCCAGTTGCGAGTTCGCCGTAGAGATAATCAGTGGCTGACCACCTAGGTCCGCTATTCCCACAGCAAAGGACACCCTGGTCCTGGTGGAGGACTTATCAAAAATAACCGCCACCGTCTCGGGACCCGCAAGGGGCCGGTGGTGATAGCGATCGGCTTTGATCGAAAGAGCCAACTCAAGAATCTCCGCCTGCTCTGCGGGCGAGATGTCATCATCGCGGAGAAAATGTCGGGTCATCTAATTACCTCTGTCCCGATTCCTTCGGTCGTAAAAGCCTCTAAAAGCAGTGAGTGAGCCAGTCTGCCATCGATGATGGCCGCTTTGGGGACCCCGCCTTGGACAGCATCCAAGCACGCCGTCATCTTGGGAATCATGCCTGTTTCCAAACTGGGCAACAGCGTGATGAGTTCCGCAACCGTAATGGTGGAGAGCAAGGAGTCAGTGTCTGGCCAGTCTCGATATAACCCCTGCACATCGGTCAACACCACCAACTTTTCCGCCTTGAGAGCAACTGCTAACGCTGCGGCAGCAGCGTCAGCATTGACGTTTAACAAAGAACCGCTACTGCGCTCGGGTGCCATCGAGGAAATAACAGGAATGCGACCCTGTGCGACCAGGTCAAGAACGGGTTGGGGGTTAACAGACACCACGTCTCCGACGTGGCCGAGGTCCACTTCGACTCCATCGAGCAGAACACCCTTGCGCTCGGCCAGAAAAAGATTCTCGTCTTCACCCGAGAGCACCGTCGCAAGATCGCTGTGGGAGTTAATACGGTTGGCTAAATCAGCGCTGATGGATTCCCGAAGAACCCGCCTAATCACAGGAATAGCTTGGGTGCTCGTCACCCGATAGCCGCCACGAAATTCACTGGGTATTCCCTGATCCAACAGCGCTTGGGAAATCTGTGGGCCACCACCGTGCACCACAACCGGATATACCCCCACAGTGCGCAAAAAGACCATGTCGTCAGCAAAAGCCTGCAACAGATCGCTATCGACCATGGCGTTGCCACCCAGTTTCACAACAAAAATAGAGCCCTGAAAGCGCCTCATCCAGGGCAGCGCCTCAGTGAGAGTGGCGGCCTTGAGGAATGCCTGAGGATAAGAATTGAGTGGAGTGGACATGGCTAGCTCGAGTATGCGCTGTTCTCGTGCACGTAATCGTGCGTGAGGTCGTTCGTCCACACCGTCGCGCTGTGGTCACCGGCGTTGAGTTCGATCAGGAGGTGGGTCGAGCGAGGAGTGAGATCCACGTCGCTTCTGGGACGATCAGGCCCACCCTGGTGACAGACCCGCACACCGTTCATCGTCAGGTCAACACCATAGATATCAAAGTCCGCATCCACCGTGCCGATTGCCGCAAGCACCCTGCCCCAGTTTGGGTCGTTTCCAAACACCGCCGCTTTGAAAAGGTTGTTCCTGGCAACAGAACGAGCAACAGCAACGGCTTCAGAAACACTCGTTGCTTGGGTTACCTCAATAGCAATGTCGTGGCTTGAGCCCTCCGCATCACTCAGCAGCTGCATCGCTAAATCGGCACACAGCTCGGTCAAGACCTCCTGAAACACATGCCGATCGGGGGAAATCCCACTCGCGCCTGAGGCCATCAGAGTGACTTGGTCGTTGGTCGACATGCACCCATCTGAATCCAGCCGATCAAAGGTGAGTGCGGTCGCCCCGCGCAGGCTTGAATCGAGCTCAGTGGCACTGAGTGCTGCGTCCGTTGTGATGACCACCAGCATGGTCGCAAGCCCCGGTGCGAGCATGCCCGCACCTTTCGCCATTCCCCCGATCGTCACAGTCCCCTCCGGGAGCGTGAGCGACCGAGTCGCTACCTTGGGTCGTGAATCAGTGGTCATAATGGCGGTGGCTGCCTCAAGGCCAGCCTCCGGAGAAGAATCTTTTCGCCCGATAGCCGTCTCAACACCCGCCAGGACAGCGCCGCCTGGCAAGAGCTCACCGATCAGCCCTGTGGAACACACCAGGATGTCGCCGGCTCCCACATCCCCCAGAATGCCTGCCGCCTTTTCGGCGGTGGCGTGGGTGAGCTGAAACCCTTCTGGTCCGGTAAAACAATTTGCTCCGCCTGAGTTCAAGACGATGGCCTTCACTCGACCATCAGCAATCACCTGTTGCGACCAGATAATCGGGTTTGCTTTGGCCCGATTAGAGGTAAAAACGGCTGCGGCTGCGTCACGGGGTCCCTCATTCACTACGACCGTGAGATCGAGGCCACCCCCGGACTTGAGGCCCGCAGCAACGCTCCCGGCGGAGAAACCGGCAGCAGCGGTAACGCTCACGGAGCCACTCCGTTGATGCTCAGACCCGTTGTTTCCGGGAAACCCAAGACGATGTTCATACTTTGCACCGCAGCCCCTGCGGTGCCCTTGACCAGGTTGTCGAGGGCTGCAACCACGATGATCCGGTTCACGCTCTTATCCACCGCGATGCCCAACGACACCGTGTTGCTGCCCAGAACATCTGCGGTCTTCGGGAATGACCCAAGAGGTAGCACGCGAACACAGGCCTCATCTGCATAGGCCGATGCCACAATGCTGTGGAGTTCGTCTGCAGAGAAGTCCTTAGCCAACACAGCGCTACAAGTTGCAAGAATTCCCCGGGACATCGGCACTAACACAGGAGTCAACGACACTGTGATGTCCTGCCCGGAGGCGTGCTGCAGGTTCTGCGCAATTTCTGGGATGTGCCTGTGCACACCGCCCACCGCATAGGGGTGGGCGGAGCCCATGAGTTCAGCTCCTACAAGGTCCTGACGCAGCACACGGCCAGCTCCAGAGGGCCCCACTGCCAACACCGCAGAAATGTCCAGGGCCTCGATGGCACCTGCTGCAAGCAAGGGGGCAAGAGCCAGCGTGACAGCCGTTGCGTTACAGCCAGGACTGGAAATAGCGGTGGCGCCTGCAATCAGTTCGCGCTGGCTGGGACCGGTCACTCGAGGAAGCTCGGGCATGCCATAGACAAAAGGCTCGTGGTGGTCCCCGCCATAAAACGTGGCCCACGCTTCGGCGCTCTCCAGCCGCCGATCAGCACCGAGGTCAATCAGCAAGCGCTGGTCCCCCGAGGCTAAAAGTTTCTGACCGAGCGCACCAGATTCACCATGCGGAAGAGCAAGAATCACAACATCGTGACCCGCCAGGGTCTCCACAGTGGTGGGTAGAAACGACATCTCATCGAAGCTAGCGAGGTGCGGGTGCACCTCTACAACCCTCTCGCCCGCGGAGGAGTGTGCGGTGAGCGTCACCACCTCACAGTCGGGGTGATCCGCGAGCAGGCGCGCAACTTCACCACCGGCATATCCGCTCGCACCGGCAATAGCCACCCGCACAGTCATAGCACCAACCTTAGACCAGTTATTGAAGGTCCCCTATGCCATTAGGCGCGAATAATCGCGCCAAACAAACTCTGGGCTGCGGCAACACCCGTGTCTTTGGCTGCTGTGGCCTCGGCCTGAGTCAGAGTCCGATCTGACGCCCTAAACCGAAGGGCAAAAGTCAGTGAACGATAACCCTCATCGATACCGTCTCCTCGATAGTCATCCACCAGGTGGATACCCTCCAGCAGTTCGCCACAGCCCTGAACGAGGGCATCTCTGACATTGCTTGCGGGGATATCCGTGGAAACAACTAACGAGACATCCTGGGTGGCGGCAGGATAAATCGACAACGGATAGGCGCTATGTGGTGCCCCATCGCCTCGAGCAAGAATCAGGTCAACATCGAGATCAAACACGGCAACCGGTGAGGGCAAGTCCCGCTCCCTGGCTATCGACGGCAATACCTCGCCCACAAAACCCACCACCGACCCTTTAACATGGAGCTCTGCATAGCGGCCAGGGTGGAAAGCCGGATGGGTGGATTGCACCACGTGCAAAGAAACCCTAGCGGCCCTGGCGACAACCCGGGCGGCATCAAGGGCTTCCGCCACACCAATCGGAACTGCCTGGCGACCAGGAGACCGCTCCACCTGGTTACCTAAAAAGACCCCCGCCACGTGCCACGGCTGGTGCGGAGTGGACGCATAGAGCTCAGCCAATTCCTTATCCGAAGGCTTCTGGTTCCCCACCGGAATGTCCGTAGTCCCCAGCGTTTCACCGCGCGGCTCAAAAACCAGGCCAGCTTCATAGAGAGCCAAAGAGGTAAAACCACGAGAAAGGTTCCGGTGCGCAATGTCGAGCAAACCAGGAATCAGCGACACCCTCATCCGGTTGACCACGGAGTCCAAGGCGTTGGCAATTTCGACGTCCCGATCATGTGACCCCATGAGAACGTTGTCCTCGTGGGTCACAAACGGGTATGAGAGCACCTCGGTCAGGCCCGCAGCGGCAAGGGAATTGAGAACGCGCCTCTTCGTCGCTTGACTGGGACTCAACCCTCGGCCAGCTGGGGCAATCGGAAGCATCGAGGGAACGGTGTCATATCCAACAACGCGCGCCACCTCTTCGACCAAGCCTGGTTGATCAATCAGGTCTGGCCGCCAGGATGGCGGCGTCACCTGCAGCGCACCGTCTTGACCAGGCGCGACCGTTGCACCAATGTCGCCCAAAATTCTGAGCGTCTCTGCTTCTGAGACAGTCATGCCAGCTAAGGACTCAACCGCGTGGGATGCCATCGTGATGATCGGCATAACCCCAGCTTGGGGCGAAATGACTCTGGATCCCAGTGTGTCCCTGGTCCCACTGGCATATTTTTCGAGAAGTTGCACCACGCGTTCCGCCGCTGCTTCAGCAACCAAAGGATCAACACCCCGGGCAAAACGCTTCGATGCTTCGCTCGGCAATTTGTGACGACGTTGAGAGCGGGCAATGGAAACCGGGTCAAACCAGGCAGCCTCAATCAAGACATTCCGGGTTCCCTCAGAAATTTCGGTTGTCGCTCCGCCCATCACACCGGCAAGACCGATCGGTCCAGAGCCATCGGTGATCAGCAGGTCTTCGGGGTCCAGGATTCGAACCACCTCATCCAAGGTGGTGAGCTTCTCCCCCTTGGCAGCTCGCCGAACGGTGATGCCACCAGAGAGAGCATCAAGGTCGTAGGCATGCAGAGGCTGTCCCAGTTCCAACATCACGTAGTTTGTGATGTCGACAGGAAGAGAAATAGACCGCATTCCAGCCAAGGCCAGCCGCGCCACCATGAATGCCGGTGTTGGTTGGGCGGGGTCAATGCCTCTCACTGTGCGAGTAATAAAAACCTGACATCCCTCAACACCCCGAATGGGCTGCTCGTCCTTCACCACAAGCTCAAACCCAGAACCAATGTCGGGGGTCATCAACTGGGCGGGGTCGCGAAACGCAGCACCTGTCGCGTGGTGGTATTCCCTAGCGATACCCCTGATGGAGAGCGCATAACCGCGATCCGGTGTGACGTTAACCTCGCAGGCAACATCATCCAAACCGAGCAAAGCAATAGCATCGGTACCCACTTCAGGGTCGAGCCCCAGGGTGACCAGCCGCAAAATTCCGGAGTGGTCATCCCCAAGTCCCAGCTCTTTCGCCGAGGCGATCATGCCATCAGAGACGTGACCATAGGTGGTGCGAGCGGTAATGGGGAATGGTCCAGGAAGTGTGGAACCGGGAAGAGACACAACAACCTTGTCCCCCACCTCGAAGTTGTGTGCTCCACACACGATGCCCCGAATGGACGGAGCATTGGGTGCATCCTTGGCAGAGACCTTGACCTGACACCACCGGATCGTCTTTCCATTGGATTGGGGTTCATCGACAAATTCAAGAACTTGACCGACAACAACCGGGCCATGGACTTCGAAGGTGTGCAGGGCCTCTTCTTCCAGACCCACCGACACCAATGCTTCGTGCACAGACTCAGGCGTGACGTCTTTCGGAAGATCGAGGTATTCGCCTAACCAGGACAGGGGAACGCGCATTAGACCACCATCCCAAACTGCTGCGAGAACCGAACATCGCCCTCGACCATGTCTCGCATGTCGGAGACGTTATTGCGGAACATCAGGGTGCGCTCGATACCCATTCCAAAAGCAAATCCTTGGTACTCATCGGGATCAATTCCCGCCGCCCGCAGAACAGTGGGATTCACCATGCCGCAGCCACCCCACTCGATCCACCTGGCACCGCCAATGAACGTCGGGTGCCAAATATCAAGCTCGGCACTGGGTTCCGTGAAGGGGAAATAATTGGCCCGCAGGCGAATCTTGGCATCGGGTCCAAACATGGCGCGGGCCAAGTGCTCCAGGGTACCCCGCAGGTGAGCCATGGTGAGGCCCTTATCAATGGCGATCCCCTCGATCTGATGGAAGACCGGGGTGTGGGTCGCATCAAGCTCATCTGTCCGATACACCCGGCCCGGCGCCACCACATACACAGGCAGTTCGCGCTCTAGCAACGACCTAATTTGAACTGGACTGGTGTGGGTGCGCAGCAGCAGGTGTCGGTCCACCGGTTCGACAAAAAACGTATCTTGCATCGCTCTCGCCGGGTGATCCACATCAAAGTTCAAGGCGTCAAAGTTGAACCATTCGTGTTCGAGCTCCGGTCCTTCGGCGACTTCCCAGCCCATGGACACGAAGACATCTGCCATGTCCTCCATCAAGACACTAAGTGGGTGCCTCGCGCCGAGCGGGCGCCCGGCACCAAGGGCGGTCATGTCCAGCGCTTCTGCCTGAAGTTTTTCACCTTCCTCGTGGGCCACAAGTTCTTGTTCACGGCCCTGGAGTGCTCGAAGAACACTCGCCTTGGCTTCGCCCATCATCTTTCCAGCCGCGGCCTTCTGATCAGAGGGAACATCCCGCAGGGTGGCATTGAGGGCCGACAGCGCGGAGTGCTCCCCGGTGTGCTCGGTTTTCGCCTTCTTGAGATCTGCGCTCGTCGCGGACTCTTTGATTGCAGACAGCGCGGCACTCACAACCAGGGCCACGTTATCTGGCGTGATACTCAAAGACTCGGACACGAGGGACAAGTCTACCCGTCTAGCGAGGCAGTTCCTTCGAGGGTTTAGGCCTGTTGGGCGATTGCAGACTCGTAAAGACAGACAGCTGCTGCCGTCTGCAAACTCAAGGACTCAGCAGACCCATAAATCGGCACAGACACAATCGCATCGGCCAGCGTCTCATCGTCATCAGAGAGTCCGTGGGCCTCGTTTCCGAGCAACCACGCGGTCGGCGCGGTCAAGACGCCAGCGTTCCGAATGTCCACCAGACTCTCGCCCGCAGCATCAGTGGCAAGCACTCGGACTCCCGCTTTCTTGAGCGCAACGACAACGTCCTCGAGCTCCACCCCGGTGACAACCGGGAGGTGAAACAGGCTTCCCGTAGTGGCTCTTACAACCTTCGGGTTGAACACATCGACGCTTTCCTTCGTCAGGATCACGGCGTCAGCCCCAGCCGCATCCGCAGTGCGAATAATGTTGCCCACATTTCCTGGGTCTTTCACCTCGTGTAACAAGGCGATCAAGCGGGGGGAGCTATCTACGACCTTCTGCAGTGTGGCATCGACAAATTCACATACTGCAACGACACCTCGTGGAGTAACCGTGTCGGCCATCTGATTAATCACAGCCTCGGTGCACACAGTCAGTTCGATGGACTTCTCCTCCGCAGTGGCAACCAGGTCGGTGTGACGATCGCGGGCTGCCTGGGTGAGAAACACGTCCACGATCAGCTCGGGACGATAGGCCATGGCTTCTCGCAGAGCCTGGGGTCCCTCGACGAGGAACATCCGAGCCTCTGCTCGTCGTTCCTTCTTGCCAAGCTTCGCCACGGCACGAACCTTCGGCGAACGCGGGTTGTCCAACATGTTTACAGAGTAGGTGGTGAACCTAAACAAGCGATGAACATTGCCTCACAAGCCGCCCTACGCATAAGGCCCCGCGGAATACGCGGGGCCTTATGGAGGGAAACAGTGTTGGCGCTAAGCCTTGAGAGCTGGAGCCGACGTGTCTTTTGGCAGAGCCTTCTTGGCCGCTTCTACGAGCGTGGCAAATGCCTTTGGCTCGTGGATGGCCAAATCAGACAGCATCCTGCGGTCGACCTCGATACCCGCAAGACCGAGGCCCTGAATGAATCGGTTGTAGGTCATGCCGTTGGCGCGAGCGCCGGCGTTGATTCGCTGAATCCACAAACGACGGAAGTCACCCTTGCGTGCGCGACGGTCCCGGTAGCTGTAGACGAACGAGTGGATGAGCTGTTCTTTAGCCTTGCGATACAGACGTGACCGCTGACCGCGGTAGCCCTCTGCGCGCTCTAAGACAACTCGACGCTTCTTGTGTGCGTTCACCGCATTTTTTACGCGTGCCATGATTCTTCTTTTCCTTCGTTCTTCCGGGTCTTAGCTCGACAATAGTTTCTTGATGACTTTGGCGTCTGCCGGGGCCACAACCTGTTCTTGGTTGAGACGCCTCGTTACTCGACTGGACTTCTTCTCCAGGTTGTGGCGCATTCCTGCACCCTGCTTCATTACTTTGCCGGTACCGGTGAGCTTGAAGCGCTTTTTGGTGCCAGAGTGGGTCTTTTGCTTAGGCATCTGTCTCTTCCTTCTTCGTTGCGGTCTTAACAACCTTTGTGGTTTTGGGGGCTGCAGCCTTTTTCACAGCCGGTTTCTTTTCCGCTGGCTCCGGTGTCGCTGGTTTTTCTACCTCGAGGGGTTCTGGAGTTGGAGTTTCGTCAATCGGAGCTCCTTTGGTTGATTCTCGCTCGGATCGGGCTTTGGCTTTTGCTTGAGCGGCTTTGGCATCTGCTTTGGATTTCAACGGAGCGATAATCATCACCATGTTGCGGCCGTCAATCATCGGGGTGAACTCCACCACTCCTAATTCGGACACATCTTCGGCGAACCGCTGCAGAAGTCGAACACCCTGCTCGGGGCGAGATTGCTCTCGTCCTCTGAACAGAATCATCGCCTTGACCTTGTCGCCCGCGGCCAGGAAGCTCTCGGCACGCTTGCGCTTGGTCTCGTAGTCGTGAGTATCGATTTTCAAACGGAAACGGACCTCTTTGAGAACCGTGTTCGCTTGATTTTTGCGCGCTTCCTTGGCTTTTTGTGCCGCTTCATACTTGAACTTGCCGTAGTCCATAACTTTGACTACAGGTGGGTTCGAGTTTGGCGATACTTCGACCAAGTCGAGGTCAGCTTCTTGAGCTAACCGCAACGCAACGTCAATGCGCACAACTCCGACCTGCTCACCTGCGGGTCCGACGAGGCGAACCTCGGCTGCCCGAATGCGGTCGTTAATCCTGGGATCGCTGATACCTATCTCCTGTTCTGTCAGCGGAAATCTCACGCAAAAGAACACAATCCCCAATAGCGCACCTGCTATTTCGCACCCTTATCGCTGTGAATCATGTCGATTCACGGAGTACAACGACCCGGTAGCCTTAATCCAACAGGCATACGCCGGTGGGAGGATTCTCCACTTTCACGAGCTTTTCACTCTGGGAGCGAAAAGCCTTGGCAACGATAGCAGTCTTTGGTCAACGAAGGAAGCGGTGAGGTCCCACATGGTGGAACAAAACGATCTAGACGAGCTCGGTCGAGACATCGGTGAGGTTCCTGCGGTTGAGGTCATCACGACCGTCGCAGTGCACCTGCTGTCCGCCGCAGCGGTGAAGTGTGGCCTCTCTGACAACCCCGACGAAGAGAAAGACCTAGCCGAGGCCCGGAAGCTCATTACCGCGCTGGCGGGGCTGGTCACCGCCGCTGCCCCCGAAATCGGAGACCACCACGCACGAAGTCTCAGAGACGGTCTTCGTTCTGTGCAACTGGCATTCCGCGAAGCCTCTGCGTTCCCTGACGCCCCGGGTGCTGGGCCGGGAGAAAAATACACCGGCCCCGTCAACTAAACCGGGACAACCCTCATTCCCAGGCCATCGACCATCCTGGATAACACCTCGTTCGATGACCAGGCGAGAGAAATCCGGGTGATGACCTCGTCGAGCTCAGTGGCAGTGAGGCCAGGCTTCAGGCCAATCGCGACCACCAACTCAGGACCAACTAAAGCCTGGCCGGGGTCACCCGGGAGCACGCGGTGTTTGACAACCACTCCTTCGAAGGCGGCAATTCCCTCTTCAATCGCTCGTGCGACAAGTGGGTCTCTCCAGGCGGGCTGATAGGGCTCCCCCGTCGCAAGCGCCAGAAGTGCCCCTCGGCGAAGCGTCACAGAACCGGGGCTACCAGGGTCAAGCACCATCAGGGACAGGCCATCCGCGAGAGCGGCTACTGCAGCCTTCCTAGCGTCAACGGGAATGGGTCTGGCCTCCGCCCGCCACGCGCTCATGGACGAAACGTCCGTAAAAACCGGCGCGACAGCCCGACCGTCAGGCCCTTCGAGATGAACGATGGAAAGCTCCTGGGTTTTCTCCACGACGAGACCCTCATCGGTGCGGCCATAGTCACCTGCCTCGGCGATCAGCGGGCTCAGCACTCGAGCACCCGATAGGGCCTCTATGACAGCTCCCCAGGCGGCACCCACGTCGCTATGGGAACGCAGTTCTGCATCCAGAGCCAGGAGAGCGTGGAACCTCTCCAGTGCAACACGAAGACCCGGGTCGGCTAGACCATCGTCGCCCGCGAACGGATTAGCGTGGAAGCTCCTGCCCGCAAAGGGCTGACCCGCTGAATCAGCGCCCGGCGACATCCAAAGCCTCAGTGAGGTTAAACGCTCCGGCATAGAGTGCTTTACCTAAGATTGCGCCCTCCAAACCCAGCGGAACGAGCTCGCGTAACGCGGCGATGTCATCCAGGGATGCAATTCCACCAGACGCAATGACCGGGTGATCGGTGGATCGCAACACAGCGGTGAGCAACTCGATGTTTGGACCCTTCATGGTTCCGTCTTTGGTCACATCGGTCACCACGTATCTCGCACACCCACAGTCGTTCAGACGCTCGAGGGTCTCAAAGAGATTCCCACCCTCTTCGGTCCAGCCCCTGGCCGCCAATGTTTCGCCTCGGACATCGAGCCCCACCGCAATTGATTCGCCGTATTCGGAGATAACGTGGGCGGTCCACTCGGGGTTCTCCAGGGCTGCTGTGCCGAGGTTGACCCGGACTGCGCCCGTGGAAAGGGCGTTTTCCAGTGACTCATCGTCTCTGATTCCACCGGAAAGCTCGACGTTGACCTTCTTGCCCACAGCCTTGACCACTCGGCGAATCACAGCACGGTTGTGTCCACGACCAAATGCTGCATCCAGATCAACTAAGTGCAACCAGGTTGCGCCTTGGCGCATCCACTCCTCCGCCGCCTCCACAGGATCGCCGTAGGAAGTCTCTGTTCCCGCCTCACCTTGAGTGAGTCGCACCGCTTTACCGCCGGAAACATCAACAGCGGGCAGAAGAGTTAAAGAAGGAGATTGGGAAAATTCGTTCATGAGAGTGGGAGAAAGTCGGCCTTCAGCGTGTCGGTGTGGCCCAAATGGACCGGTCACAAGATAGGAATACTACTCCGGTTGGTGGGGAACAACACAACCTGAGAGATCAGAGACCCTGCACCCAGTTGCGCAGCAGGGTCAGCCCCGCTTCCCCCGATTTTTCCGGGTGAAACTGGGTTGCAGACAACGGCCCGTTTTCTACCGCAGCGATAAATCGTTGACCGTGGGTTGCCCAGCTCACAGCGGGACTCGGCAGCGGTCCCTGGCTATCCATGGTCCAGTGCTTTTGAGCATAGGAGTGCACAAAGTAAAAACGCTCGTGCTCGACACCCGCAAAAAGGGCGCTGCCGGGATCAACATCGATAGTGTTCCACCCCATGTGCGGGAGGATGTCCGCTTCCAGTTTGTCGACGGTGCCTGGCCACTGGCCAAGCCCCTCTGTTTCTAATCCGTGTTCTAAGCCACGTTCAAACATGATTTGTAACCCCACGCAAATACCCAATACCGCCCGACCTCCAGCGATGCGCTTGTCGATAATGTCCTCGCCTCCCGCAGCCTTGAGCGCACTCATGACCGTTGCAAAGGCGCCCACACCGGGAACCACAAGGCCCGCGGCTTCCCGAGCTTCCGTGGGGTCAGCGGTGAGAACGACATCAGCACCCGCGTGCTCGAGGGCCTTCAGAGCGGAGTGAACATTGCCCGAACCATAATCAAAAACGACAACGCGAGGACCCACGGCTAGAGCGAGCCCTTGGTGGAGGGGACACCCTGAACCCTGGAGTCCCTGGCAATCGCATGCCGCAACGCTCTGGCGAAAGCCTTGAACTCGGCTTCGGCGATGTGGTGTGGGTCACGGCCGTCAAGCACGGTGATGTGAACGGTGAGATCAGCGTGCATCGTGATGGCTTCAAAGACGTGTCGAACAAGGGAGCCGGTGAAGTGCCCCCCAATAGCGTGGTACTCAAACCCTTCCGGTTCACCAGAGTGCACCAAATAGGGCCTGCCAGAAACATCGACCACCGCGCGGGCAAGGGCATCATCCAGCGGAACCAGGGCATCGCCAAACCGCGCAATGCCTTCCTTGTCGCCGAGCGCCTTCAGAATGGCTTTGCCAAGGACAATGGCGGTGTCTTCAACGGTGTGGTGGACGTCAATATCAGTATCCCCGGATGCCTCAATAGTGAGGTCAATCAGGGAGTGCTTCGACAGAGCCGTCAACATGTGGTCATAAAAGGGAACGGTCGTCGAAATAGACGACGTTCCGGTGCCATCGAGATTAAGACTCAGGCGAACACTGGACTCAGATGTCGTGCGCTCAAGCGTTGCGGTGCGGTCTGTGCGGGTCACTTACTCAGTGTATCGAGTGCCTGCAGGAAGGCAGTCGTTTCCTCTGTCGTTCCCGCAGTAACACGCAAGTGGTGGGCAATTCCAACATCTCGGACCAAAATGTCACGCTCCAGCAAGTCACTAAACATCTGGTGCGGATCATCAATTCCACCAAAGAGGACAAAGTTGGCGTGAGAGTCGTGCACCGTGTAACCGAGCGCTGGCAATTCACGAAGGAGGCGATCTCGTTGCGTCCGGATATCGTCCACCATCGACAGCATCGTGGTGGTGTGCGCCAGAGCCGCCACGGCAGCAGCCTGGGTCAAAGCAGACAGGTGGTAAGGCAACCGAACCAATCGCATGGCGTCGATAACTGCAGGATCAGCCAGCAAGTACCCCACCCTGGCTCCCGCAAAAGCAAAAGCTTTAGACATGGTCCGAGAGACGACCAGTCTTTCTCGACCAGGCAGCAAGCTGGTTGCCGTCTTCTCACCCTCGGGTAAAAACTCCACATACGCTTCGTCAACCAAAACGATTCCCTGCGTGGCGTCATAGGCAGCAGCGATTGTTTCGAGAGAGACCGGTGTGCCGGTGGGATTATTAGGCGCACAGAAAAACACCAAATCTGGATTGGTCCTGGTGATTTCTTTCACCACGGTCTCTGGACTGAGTCGATAATCAGCGTCTCGCTGCCCCTCTACCCAGGTGGTTCCGGTCGCCTCGGCAATAATCGGGTGCATCGAGTAAGTGGGCGGGAAGACGAGGACAGATCGGCCGGGGCCGCCAAAGGCTTGGAGCACGTGCTGCAAAACCTCATTGGAACCATTCGCAGCCCACACCATCGAAGCGTCTATGGGCGTCTCAGAAGTCGATGAGCCGTAGCGAGCAAGCGCTTCTCGAAGGGCTACAAACTCTCGATCCGGGTAACGGTTTATTGTCTCCAGCGCTTCGCCTAGGGCAACCAGAATGTCAGCTCGCACCGCCTGGGGCACCGGGTGGGTGTTTTCATTGACGTTCAGGGCATAGCGCACCGGAACCATCGGAGCACCGTATGGTGTCTTTCCGCGTAGATCACTCCGCAGGGGCAAGTCATTCAGTGAGGCCACTAGCCCATCGTAACGGAGGACCACTGGCCTCGTGAGAAATTCGATCAGTGCGGAATTACCTCACCGAGGAATTGCGATTTGCTGACCGGGGGTCAGCGAAGCATTCGTCAGCTGGTTGAGGACCATGATCTCTGCGACAACCTCGCGAGGGTCCGCCTCGGGGGCAATGATGTCTGCGATACCCCAGAGAGTGTCACCGGAGAGAACAGTCATGTACTCAAAATCGTTTCCTAATTCTTCGCTTCCCGCGAGAGCACCGGGTGCTGCCAACAGCATGGACAGTGCTACGAGCGGAATGGCGATGAGTCCACCCATGACAACGCGACCGCGTCTGGTCAAGTGAAGTGTGCTGTTCATAATGCTGTCCTCCTAGGGTTTGAGTTCCGGACCCGACTCTCGGCCGGGAGAGCCGGGTCCGAATCTCTGTTTCGAATATATGTTCGAATGCTCACAATGTCAAGTACTGAACACTCCTTATTTGACCAGCCACCACTGACACGCTCGACACGCATTCGAACGCATGTATAGAAAAACTGTTCGAAAGAGGGTAGAGTCGCTCTATGTTGACCGAACAGCAGCAAAAAATTCAGGCCTTTATCGAACACTCCCTGGACTCGCGCGGCGTGCCGCCGAGCATGCGAGAGATCTGTGACAACACCGGTTTGTCCTCGACATCCAGCGTGTCGCACCAGCTGAGTCAGCTGGAGCGGGCCGGATACATCAAGCGCCACGCCAACACTGCGCGAACTCTGGAAATCTTGCAGCGTCTCACCCCCGAACCCGACGGGCCCGTTGCCTCCGTCGTCGCGTTGCGCGATGACCTCGTCAGCGTCCCACTGGTCGGCCGCATCGCAGCGGGTATTCCGATCACCGCAGAACAACAGGTCGAAGACGTGATGGCCCTGCCGCGCCAGCTCGTCGGCAACGGAGATCTCTTCATGCTGAAGGTTGTCGGTGACTCCATGATTGACGCAGCGATCTGCAATGGCGACTGGGTTGTTGTGCGCCAACAGCAGACAGCCAATAACGGTGACATCGTTGCGGCGCTGCTCGATGAAGAAGCCACCGTGAAGGTTTTCAAGCAACGAGATGGCCACACCTGGCTCTTGCCTCAAAACAGTGCTTACGAACCCATCCTGGGTGACCATGCCACGATCTTGGGCAAGGTTGTCACCGTGTTGCGGAGCGTCTAAAGACACAAGCTCTGTGTGAAGGAAGGGGCCGGCCGATACGCCGGGTTCTGTCCCGAAGCACGCTTCGGTGGCGACCATCTCTCTGGGAACACTGTTACCAGTGCTCTCTAGCGGCCTACCCGATACCCAGGCGAGCAACCTCAGTGGTATCTGTTTGGCCTTGCTCCGGATGAGGTTTACCTAGCAGACTCGGTCACCCGAATCCCTGGTGGTCTCTTACACCACCGTTTCACCCTTACCCGATTGCTCGGGCGGTTTATTTTCTGTGGCACTATCTCGCGGATTACTCCGGGTGGGTGTTACCCACCATCCTGCTCTGTGGAGCCCGGACGTTCCTCGGCGCTACCGAAATAGCGACGCGACCGCCTGGCCGACCCTTTCCATCTTCTCCAGGGTAGGGCTAAAAGCGAGAGCTGACTAGACAGTGCGGTACGAGCGGCCCTGATCGAGTGCTTCGTTCGCCGCGGCGTCCGCACGAGAATTTTCTTCCCTAGGCACCCATTCGAAGCTCACTTGGTGTCCAGCGATCAGTTCTCTCGCCCGAAGGGCAAGGGTCTGCATGTCGGGGTGCTTGATCTTCCAGCGACCAGACATCTGTTCCACCACTAGTTTTGAATCCATCCGCACGTGCACGGTCGCTCCTGGGGCAAGATCGAAAGCGATCTCTAGGCCTTCGATCAGCCCCCGGTACTCAGCGACGTTATTAGACGCCGTGCCACACAAGACCCCGCCCCGTGCAACGATGCTCCCGCTGAGTGGATCAATCGCGACCGCTCCACCGGCAGCATCACCTGGGTTGCCCCTCGAAGCACCATCGGCTTCAATGATGAGCCTCTCGAACCTCACAGGCCTGACTCCGCCGTGCGGACAAGAATCGCGTTGCTATCCGGACACATCACCACTGCATCAGCTGAGGCATTTCGAACGGTTTGGAGATCCGATTCAGTGAGGGCAACACCGCTAGCGCTGGTGATACCAGCACGCAAGTGAGATGCTCCAACCCCGTAGCGCTCCCGCTGGCGCTCATAGAGTGCATACAGGTCTTCTGGCAATGAGGCCACGATGTCATCTCTGGTGGTCCCAGTCGCCATGACCTCGCCCGTCAAGCGAGCAGTTTCGGTCGTCTCGTTATCTCGTGCTTCTAGCAGAGCTTTCTCAGCGGTGCCCAGTTCACCCTCAATACCCTTCATGGTTGCCTCTGTGGCATCGAGGCGTTCCATGATGGCCAGTTCAATGTCCTCTAAGTCTGCACGACGTTTACGCAAGCTCTCAAGCTCGTGTTCCAGACCCTGGGCATCTTTCACGGATGATGTGTGCTCGAGGCGTTCGGTGTCTTTAGCGATTCGAGCCTCGACCACCTGAACATCTGATTCTGCTCGGGCAAGCTCAGCCCTCATACCTTCTGATTCAATGAGCACATCGTGGCGACGGGACTTAATTTCTTCCACCGCCGCTTCCAGGGTTCCGATGTGCAGGGTCGCCACCAGGTTCGAGAGCGCAGTGTGCGCTCTCGCCGTGGACAGATCACAAGCAACGAGGTCTAAAAGCAGCGCTTGTTTTTCTGCCGGTGCACTCAATCCCATTACTCTGCCCCCACCCTTTGCACCTGGAAAGTCCAGGGGTCTGTGTTCAGATCGCTCACGACAACCTCAAGCCCCAGGTGTGTGTTCAGCTGTTCGGCTGCGACCTCGAGCCACAACCACTCAGCAGCAAAATGGGAAATATTAATCAGTGCAGGGCCCCCCTCAAGGGAGCTGGTTTCTAGAAACTCACTGGCTGGGTGGTGGCGCAGATCACTCGTGATGTAGACGTCACTGGAGCGGACTGCGTCTTCGCCCAGAAGAGAATCCCCGGATCCAGCACAGAGCGACACCCGGGACACTTTCTGCGTTGGGTCTCCCGCGACAACGGGGCCAACGGCAGTTTGCGGGAGTAACTCGCCCAGGGTGACAGCTAATTCATACAGCGTCTGTTCCACGGGCAGCGTGCCCACTCGGCCAAGGCCAGAATCTGCCACAGCCCCTGGAACAATCGGAGTGTGATTCTCAAGTCTCAGTAACTCCGCGAGCCTGGCTGATGTGCCCGTGGGCACCACATCGGCGTTGGTGTGTGCTGAATACAGCGCACACTTCCCCCTGATCAGGGCGGCAACGATGTGTCCCTTATATGTTGATTCCGCCACAGTCGTCACACCTCGAAGAAGCAACGGGTGGTGGGCAATGATGAGGTCGGCACCGAGGTCCAGGGCCTCTCTTACGCTTTCAGGCGTAACATCGACAACGAGGTGTATCGAAGAAATTTCCTGATCCAGGCTTCCCACCACGAGCCCGGGAGCATCCCACTCTTCGGCTCCCGAGGCTGGCCACAGCCGATCAACGACTGCGAGAACCTCGCTCAGGGGCCGTTTACTCATGACTACCAGAGGATACCTTCGCTCGAGCGCCCAGGCTCGCAATAAGGGTCACCAGCGCTGACAGAACCAGCGCCACCAGGACACCCGGGGCAGCAGGAGAAATATCTATCAGCCCGGCACTCTCCAACAGGGGTAGCAGATAGCCCTGCCAGCCAAACCCGTTCACGGTTGAAGAAACCAGACCCAAGCCAACGCCGCTAGCCACCACCATGCCAGCCAGAGGAGCAACCCTCCACGTTGGCACCGCATCAGCCAAAGACCCTCGGCTCATCACGCTGTCGATTGCGAAGGCACCAGCCCACGCCGCAAAGATCACGCCTGCGCTTAGCAACACCGCGGGAACATATTTCGCGACGTCGACACCGAATACCAAAACAGCGGCAACCCCCGCGAGCGACAGGACACCAACAGCAGCGGTGTTAATTGCCCTGGGGAAAGGAATCCCCACCGCTTCAACGCCTCGACCGTTGGAGAACAACACCCATGATCCAAAGACAATCAAGGGAAGGACCAAGAGCAGGAACACAGGAGTGAGATACCAGCTGGGCGCCCCCTCGGTGAGAACGCCAACGGGATCAGTCAGCAGCGAAACGCTCAACCCCGGGGTCGATACCGAGACCCACACCGCCATCATCATCACTGCCGCAAAGGGAAGAGAGGTGCCCAGAGCCGCAACCACTGCCGGCTGTGAGCGCCCGTTTCCGACCCGGAGATCCCTCAAGTCTCCCCCGGTCACACCAAAGAGCACTAAGAAACCAGACAGAACCAGGCTTGCCGCTCCCACCACGACGAGAGGGTCAGCACTCCACGAAGGAGTAACCACGCTCAAAGACGGCGCCTGAACAACCACGAGGAGCACCACGCCAACGAACCCAAGAGCTGCACTCACCCACAAGGCGACTCGAAGAACTCGGCCACCCCAGATACCGAGCACCATGACCCCCGTGGCAACGAGAACCGCTGTGCCGACTTGGGCAATCCACAGTTCATAAGGCCACAGCCCGGCGCGCTCCACAACCCTGGTCACCAAGGACACAGCGAGGAGAACAATCACAGCGAGCAGGGCAACCCGAACAACCAAGAGGATCCCCGAGGGGATGGCATTCCCCACAACGCCAAACGTGTGTCGGGCCGACACGAGCGTCGATTGCTTGGCCCGCCTAGCAAGAGACGCACCTGCTGCAACAACCAAGCCCGCAATAAGCCCTGCAAACCCAACCGCTGCCAAAGACTCAAAGACGCCTAGGCCTCGAAAAACGAGGAAGGCGCCAGCCATAATTCCCAACACGGGAACCAGGCTTGCAAGATACATCCAGAACAACCCTGCCGTGATATCGGTTTTCGAAACGACACGTTCTGAGTCAGACGCATCCTCCAAAAGAACCTCGGCAGGCTCAGTCTTTTGCTTGAGCGGCCACTGATCAACGGGTCCGTCCACTCCCTGCTCTTCGACCACATCTTTTTGCGTGGCAACGAGCGCAGCCAGATCCTCATCCCCCGCGGGAAGAACCACCGGCTCGTCAGGGATTGCTTCTTCAAGAGTCGCTTCTTCCGCTGCCGGCTCTTCAAGAACTGGCTCTAGTGAAATCTCGACTGGGTCGGCTTCGTACTCCGGCTCCTCAACAAGGTCCTCTACGTCGCTTGCCGAAACGGGAGGAATGAGTGTTTGCTCTGTCTCCACTGCGTCGTCGTCTGATTCATCCTCTAGCTCTGGCTCAGGATCTCCACCATCAAAGATGATGCGTTCCCTGCGAATAATTTGCTCGGCTTCGGAACCCCTCGTGGCGCGAACGATGTTCGCCCACATCTCGAAGGATTCTTCTTCCTCTTGCCGAAGCGCAACCTGGCGCTCCAACTCAACAATCCTGTCGCCGGTGGAGCGAGCCTCGCCGCCATCAAAACGGATTACGATTTCTAAGTCCGAGAGCGACTTCCGAACAGGAGCGTCAGTCGCTGCCCTGGGCTGTGCTGCGACTGGCGGGGTCGGAGCCGCTGGGCTAAAATCGGGGGTGTTCTCAGATTCACTATCAATCACCGGGAAGGAACCCGTGAAGACTGTGTCTGGGTCAGGAGGGCTGAAGGTTTTCCGCCTGGGGCCCTCAACACCGTCTGGTGGTTCCTGTCCGTCCTCAACCATGCATCAAGAATAGGTGTTATTTACACTCTGGCGTTCACCAGATTTTTTCTGCACTAGAACGATCGAGATCAGAACCGCGAGACCACCTACTACCGCGAGCGGACCTAACCTCTCCCCAATGAGCAACACCGCCAACAGTGTCGCGATGACGGGTTCCAACAGGGCCACTGTTGCCACCGTGCTGGAGCGCAGCGAAACCAGCGCTTGGGAAAAAGCCAGGTATGCAATCACCATGGGCCCCAGCACCAGATAGGAAATACCGGCAATCTGCAACGGCGAGCTGGCTAAACCTGCCCCGGTGAAGGCGACAACCACCAGCAGAACCGGCGCTCCCAAGCCAAACACCCCACCAATAACACCCCTCGGGTTGTGGCCTCGATCGATCAGCCGGCCAAAAGCGTAGGTGAAGAGGCCATAGGACACTCCCGCCAACCCCGCAACGAGGACGCCCAAGGGAACATCGCTTGGGCGTCCGCCACCGAGCTCCACCTCTGAGGTGCTCATGAGCACAATTCCAGTCAGAGCAATCCCTGACGAAAGCCACCAGCGCCTCGAGGGGCTGGAGCGATCAACGCCCCATTCCAAGAGCGCCACGGTAATGGGGCCAAGACCCAACGAAATAACGTTCCCCAAAGAAATTCCGGCCAGAGACATTCCCCAATAAAACGTCAGGGGGTAGACCACCACTCCGATAGCCCCCAGCACCAGCCACAGCCTGGCCCCTCGATCGCGCAAGACTAAGAGCGTGAGAGAGCCACCAGTGACGCCGAGAATCACGCCCCCAAACCCCATGGTTGCCGCTCCAATTGCCCACGGAGACACATCGGCTCCCAGCCAGAAGGCAGCTGTCCCGGTGGTCCCCCACAAACCGGCAGCGAGCATCACAAGGAGAACGGAGCGCGACATGCGACACCTTTCACAAGAACTGAATGCTGGGACTCATCTAGGGTGATGGAACATCCCCAACAGGAGACATCATGACATCCGAGGCCCTCACCCGCTGGCACCAACACAGAATGACGATTGTCATCTCCCAGATCGCTCCGACATTTCTGCTGATCACTACCATTGCACTGCTTCAGTTTGGTTTAGCGGAGTCGCCCTTCGCGGTCAAGGTCGCAGCAGCCGGCATTCTGCTCGCCTCCGGAATCCTCGGAGCGCTCGTGCAGTTTCAATCTGCCCAGGAGGCAACAACACTGGCGAACACTGCGCTTGCCAACGAACCTGAGGTACGAGCAAGCGCACGCTGGCTCTGGGTCGTTCAGTTTGTGACGCCAGCGATCTTCACCGTGATTTATCTTGCCCTGATGGTGGCGCTGTTTGGCTAAAAAAATGGTGGGCCCGGAGGGACTCGAACCCCCGGCATCCACGGTGTAAACGTGGCGCTCTAACCAACTGAGCTACAGGCCCAACGCCCCATGGTAAACCACAAAAGCACCCTGGGAATCTCATTTTCTCCTGTGCTGTGCTCCTACTAGACTGAGCATCACCAAAGCGCTGGCGATCCCGGGGCAGAGGTTTCCCCTATCGACCAGACACAGGAAGAGGTCAGGGTGCCCGTCAACGATCAAGACCCATATTCGTTTACCCAGATGGACTCTGACCCTGCAGAAACTGCCGAGTGGCGGGAATCTCTCGACCAGGTGGTCGAACATGCGGGCCACCAACGCGGTCGCGAGATCATGCTCAACCTGTTGAAGCGGTCCAAGGAATTGCACCTGGGCGTTCCGATGGTTCCCACCACGGATTACCTCAACACCATTGCGACAGACAACGAACCCGAGTTCCCCGGCAACGAAGAGATCGAGCGCCGGTATCGCGCCTGGATTCGGTGGAACGCAGCCATTACCGTGCACCGCGCTCAGCGCCCCGGCATCTCTGTGGGCGGTCATATCTCGACATATGCTTCGTCCGCGGCGCTCTATGAGGTGGGACACAACCACTTCTTCCGCGGACAAGACCACCCCGGTGGCGGCGACCAGATCTTTTACCAGGGCCACGCATCTCCTGGCATGTATGCCAGGGCCTACCTCGAAGGTCGCTTAGGCACCGACCAACTCGATGGCTTCCGCCAAGAAAAGTCTCACCCAAGCGGCGGACTATCGTCCTACCCACACCCGCGTTTGATGCCGGAGTTCTGGCAGTTCCCGACGGTGTCGATGGGTCTTGGGCCGATCAATGCGATCTACCAGGCTCAGCTCAATCGTTACCTGCAAAACCGCGGAATTAAAGACACCAGCCAGCAACACGTGTGGGCATTCCTCGGCGATGGCGAAATGGACGAGGTGGAGAGCCGCGGTGCGCTGCAGCTCGCAGCCAATGACGATCTTGACAACCTCACCTTCGTGGTGAACGCCAACTTACAAAGGCTCGATGGCCCGGTCCGCGGTAACGGAAAGATTATCCAAGAGCTCGAAAGCTTCTTCAGAGGAGCGGGCTGGAACGTCATCAAGGTTATCTGGGGACGCGAATGGGATGCGCTGCTCGCTCAGGACCACGAGGGTGCTCTTCGGGACCTGATGAACCGAACCCCTGATGGCGACTACCAAACGTATAAGGCCGAGAATGGCGCATACGTTCGAGAGAATTTCTTCGGACGCGACCCGAAAACACTCGCCATGGTGTCCCACATGTCTGACGATGACATCTGGCGTCTGAAGCGCGGCGGCCACGACTACCGCAAGGTGTATGCAGCTTTCAAGGCAGCCACTGAGCACAAGGGTCAGCCCACGGTGATCTTGGCAAAGACAGTCAAGGGCTACGGCCTCGGTCCCAGCTTCGAAGGTCGAAACGCCACCCACCAGATGAAGAAACTCACCCTGGATAACCTGAAGGCTTTCCGAGACGACATGCGGATTCCGATTACCGATCAGGCTCTCGAGGCTGATGTCTATCAGCCTCCCTATTACCACCCGGGTGACCAAGACGAAGCTATCCAGTACCTGCACGAGCGTCGCCGGGTCCTCGGTGGATACTTGCCGGAGCGTCGATCGAAGTACACCCAGGTGACCCTTCCCGATGCCTCTGTGTATGAGCCCGCCTCAAAGGGCTCCGGCAAACAAGAAGTGGCAACCACCATGGCTTTCGCCCGACTCCTCAAAGACCTGTTGAAAAACAAGGACTTTGGCCACCGACTAGTGCCCATCATTCCTGATGAAGCCCGCACCTTCGGTATGGATGCCTACTTCCCGACCTCCAAGATCTACAACCCACACGGCCAGAACTACACTTCGGTCGACCGCGAGCTGCTCCTTGCCTATAAGGAAAGCCCCGAGGGTCAGATCTTGCACACCGGAATCAATGAGGCCGGCGCCTTCGCCGCCTTCACAGCGACCGGCACCAGCTATGCAACACATGGCGAACCGATGGTTCCGATTTACGTGTTCTATTCCATGTTCGGTTTCCAGCGCACGGGTGATGCCATGTGGGCTGCCGGAGACCAAATGGCCAGAGGCTTCATCATGGGTGCGACCGCAGGTCGCACCACACTGACCGGTGAGGGCCTTCAGCACGCTGATGGACACTCGCCTTTGCTGGCCTCCACGAACGCAGCTGTCATTACCTATGACCCTGCATACGCTTATGAAATCGCGCACATTATGAAAGCCGGTCTCGAGCGGATGTATGGCGGGACACACCCCGATCCGAACGTGATGTACTACCTCACCATTTACAACGAGCCCATGCTGCAGCCAGAAGAGCCCGCAGACCTCGACGTGGAAGGCCTCCTCAAGGGCCTCTACCTGCTGAAGCCAGCAGCGTCCACTGAGGGTCCGCGTGCAAACATTCTTGCTTCTGGTGTGGGTATCCCCTGGGCTCTGGAAGCCCAAGGGCTCTTGGCCAAGGACTGGGCTGTGATGGCTGACGTGTGGTCCGTCACCTCCTGGAACGAACTGCGAAAAGACGGTGTCGCTGCAGAGCGCCACAACTTCTTGCACCCAGACCAACCAGCTCAGGTTCCCTACGTCACCCAGAAGCTTCAGGGTGCCGAGGGTCCCTTTGTCGCCGTCAGTGACTTCATGCACGCTGTCCAAGACCAGATTCGAGAGTTTGTGCCCGGCACCTACCTCACTCTGGGAGCAGATGGCTTCGGCTTCAGCGACACCCGCGCCGCTGCTCGTCGCTACTTCGCCATCGACGGCCCGTCCGTTGTTGTCAGAGTGCTGCAGCAGCTGGGCAAGGAGGGTGTTGTGCCAAAAGAGGCGCACGCACAGGCGATTGAAAAATACTCCCTGCTCGATGTGAACGCAGGAACAAGCGGGGCTGCGGGCGGCGAAGCCTAGACCCTGTGGTCCAAGCCCAGCGAGGTATCTGATGAGCCAAGCCATGACAAAGAAACAAACCCTGTCGTGGTTGCGCAATATTTCAGGCGAAATGGCTACGGCCACGCTTGCCACGCTTGATGAAACCCTGCCCTGGTATCGGGACATGCCTCCCAGTCGACGCTCCGCAGTCGGAATGGTGGCTCAGACCGGCATTAGTTCCTTCATTAGTTGGTATGAAAACCCCGAGTCCACCCCCTGGATAGCCTCAGATGTCTTTGGGGTAGCACCGCGAGAACTCCTTCGATCCGTCAGCCTCCAACAAACCCTGCAGCTGATCAAGGTCACAGTCGAGGTGGTGGAAGCCCACCTCAGAGATGCACCCGGGGAACTCCGAGAAGCAATACTTCTTTATTCCAGAGAAATTGCCTTCGCCGCTGCGGACGTCTATGCCCGGGCAGCAGAGGCAAGAGGCCTCTGGGATGCCAGGTTGGAAGCCTTGGTCGTGGACTCGATTCTCTCGGGCGAATACGACCAGGAGCTACCCTCTCGCATTGCGGCGCTCGGATGGATAGGCCACGGCGAAGTCTCCGTCTTTGTCGGAACCAGCCCCCGAGTTGTCGACGTTGACCAAATCCGACGCATCGCCCGTCACCACGCAGCTGATGTCTTAGTCGGGGTTCAAGGCAAACGCCTTGTCGTCGTGGTCGGTCGTCGAATTGACGACGATCACGACCACACCCAGCAGTTCAGCTTCACTGAGATTGCCCACGCACTGGATGAGTGCTTTGGCGTCGGTTCTTTTGTGGTGGGGCCCACTGTTCCGGCAGTGGTCGACGCCGTCAAGAGTGCGAAGGCAGCTCTCGCTGGTTTCTCCGTTGCGAAGAGCTGGCGCAGTGCACCCCGGCCACTGCTTGCTGATGACGCCCTGCCCGAGCGGGCGCTCGCGGGCGACCCCTTGGCCAGGGCCGTGCTCATCAGCACCATATATGAACCACTTCGAGACCACCCACTGGATCTTCTGGGAACGGTGTGGACCTACTGCGAAACAGGCCACTCTCTTGAGGCAACAGCGCGGGAGCTCTTCGTGCACCCGAATACCGTGAGATACCGCCTAAAAAAGGTCGCTGAAGAGCTGGATTGGGACCCCAGCGTCCCCCGCGACGCACTCACCATGCACTTAGCAATCATTCTGGGGGCCATGATGGAACCGAACAACCCTCCGGGCCCGCGGTTGGGTGTTGTGTAGGTTGTCTACAGTGTTTCTGAATACTTATAGGGTGAGCGCCACCATCACACAGTCGCTCTTCGACTAGAGACTGGACACTATGTTCGTTATCGTTGCACCGGGTCAAGGGTCTCAGAAGCCAGGTTTCCTCACACCGTGGTTGGGTGAAGAATCAAACCACAGCACTCTCACACAATGGTCTGACTCCATCGGTGTCGATCTCGTGGCTCACGGCACCGCCAGCGATGAAGACACCATCAAGGACACCGCCATCGCGCAACCACTTATTGTTGCCGCCGGGATTCTGACCGGCCGTGCCTTGCTCAAAGCTCTGCCCACGGACGTGGAGATTCGCTTCGCCGGTCACTCGGTGGGGGAATTTACCGCCGCAGCGTTATCCGGAGTGCTGAGCGACAACGAGGCGCTCCGCCTCGTGGCCGTCCGCGGCCAAGCCATGGCCGAAGCGTCGGCTCAGATTGCAACCGGGATGAGCGCGGTCATTGGTGGAGACCCAGAAGAACTACAAGCAGCTCTGGAGCAGCACGGTCTCGTTGCCGCTAATTTCAACGGGGCAGGCCAAACCGTGGTAGCTGGCGAACTGCCCGCTCTCCAGGCCTTTGCACAGACCCCTCCTCCGGGCACCAGGGTGATTCCGCTCAGCGTTGCCGGAGCATTCCACACCCACTTCATGGCTCCTGCGCACCAGGCCCTCGCCGAGGCAGCTGCACTGCTCAGCCCTAAAGACCCTGTGTCAGCCCTCTACACAAATCGTGACGGCTCGGTTGTAACATCCGGAAAGACCGCCCTTTCGAATCTGGTTGAGCAAGTGACACGCCCGGTTCGCTGGGATTCCTGCATGGAGTCCTTTGCGAAGCACTCTGTGCAGGGCATGATGGAGCTTGCCCCTGCCGGGGCACTCACAGGCCTCGCTAAGCGAGCACTGAAAGGAACACCCACCGTGGCAATCAATTCACTCGAGGACATTGCTGGTGCTCGTGAGATGGTGGTGAGCTAATGACCGGATTAAATCAAGCAACGGGAGCTGCCTTCACCCGCATTCTCTCCCTCGGTGCCGCCAGGGGCGACACGATCGTCACTAATGACGACATTGCAGGGCCTATCGAATCGTCTGACGAGTGGATTCGCCAACGCACCGGCATTATCGAGCGCCGTCGCTCCAGTGCCAACGAAAACGCTATTGATTTAGCAGAGCGTGCCAGCACCGAGGCAATCCAAAAAGCTGGAATCGAGCCCTCACAGATCGGCGCAGTGATTGTTGCAACCATCAGCAACGCCGTGCAAACACCCTCTCTGGCAGCACTGTTGGCCGATCGCGTGGGCGCAACGCCAGCGGCTGCCTACGATATCTCGGCAGCCTGCGCCGGCTATACCTACGGGATCGCCCAAGCAGACGCCCTCATTCGTGCTGGAGTGTGCGAATACGTGCTCGTTGTGGGGGCAGAAAAACTCAGTGACTTTGCCAAACCCACCGACCGCAGTATCTCTTTTCTGCTGGGTGACGGAGCAGGAGCAGCCGTGGTGGGTCCCAGTGATTCCGTAGGAATCGGACCCACAGTGTGGGGCTCGGATGGCTCAAAATGGGACGCTGTCGGCATGGATCGCACGCTCAAAGACGCTTTCGAAGACCCCAAGGGTGAATTTCCCACCCTGCGCCAGGACGGTCAGACCGTATTTCGCTGGGCGGTCTGGGAGATGGCCAAGGTTGCCCAACAAGCACTTGAAGCCTCCGGCATTGCTGCGGAGGAGCTCACCGCGTTTGTTCCACACCAGGCGAACATGCGCATCATTGATGAGTTCGCTAAACAACTGGGCTTTCCAGACTCGGTGCTGATCGCCCGCGATATTCAGACAACCGGCAACACGTCGGCTGCGTCCATTCCGCTCGCGATGCACCGCCTTCTGGAGGAGCGCCCCGAAGCATCTGGCGGCTATGCGCTTCAAATCGGCTTTGGAGCCGGTTTGGTCTTTGGCGCCCAAGTCGTCAAGCTCCCCTAGAAACAAAGCCCTGGCTCTAAGATAGAGCCGTCCCAGAAACACATAAGGAAGAGAAACCCATGGCACACACCGCTGACGAAGTACTTGCAGGTCTTGCAGACCTAATCAACGACGAGACCGGCATTTCTGTCGACCAGGTGACTCTGGAAAAGTCTTTCACTGACGACCTCGACATTGACTCCATCTCCATGATGACCATTGTTGTCAACGCTGAAGAGAAGTTTGACGTCAAGATCCCCGATGACGAGGTCAAGAACCTCACCACTGTCGGCGAAGCCGTCAGCTATATCTCCAGCGCCCAGGCCTAACACCCCTCACTAGAGAGGCACCCATGACCACCGTCGTTGTCACCGGAATAGGTGCCACCACTCCCCTGGGTGGTGACGTGTGGTCAACCTGGAAAGCCCTTCTCGCTGGAGAATCCGGCGTGAGCACTATTGAGCACGAGTGGGTGCAAGAATACGATCTTCCGGTCACCTTTGCTGGACAGGCAAAGGTCAGACCGGAAGATGTCCTTGACCGCCAAGAGTTCAAGCGCTTGGACCCCTCCGCTCAGCTCGCTCTGATTTCAGCCCGCGAAGCCTGGGCAGATGCCGGCTCACCGGACATCGACCCCGATCGAATTCTGGTCGACTACGCCACCGGCATTGGTGGTTTGTGGACGCTGTTGGATGGCTGGGACACCCTGAAAGCAAAGGGTCCCCGTCGGGTTCTTCCGATGACTATTCCGATGCTGATGCCAAACGCTGCTGCAGCTGCTGTCAGCATGGGCTTGGGTGCCAGAGGTGGAGCCAGAACCGTTGTTTCAGCGTGTGCGTCTGGAACCGAATCGATTGCCAATGCTTATGAACACCTGCAATTAGGACTGGCTGATGTGGTGGTGGCCGGAGGCACCGAGGCGGTTATTCACCCTATGCCCATTGCCGCTTTTGCCGCCATGCAGGCTCTGTCCAGGAGAAACGTTGACCCCGCTCGAGCTTCTCGCCCCTACGACACAGACCGCGACGGTTTCGTGCTCGGAGAGGGCGCTGCAACGTTGATTCTTGAAACCAAAGAGCACGCTCTTGCTCGAGGAGCCAAGATTTATGCGGAACTCGCCGGAAGCGGTGTGACTAGCGACTCGTATCACATCACCGCACCGGACCCCGAGGGACTTGGGGCGTCACGGGCTGTCATGGCAGCGTTGAAACAGGCTGGCGCTAGCCCAAAGGACGTGACCCACATCAATGCTCACGCAACCTCTACTCCGGTTGGTGACATCGCCGAGTTCGCGGCCCTTCGGGCTGTTTTTGGTGACCGAGTCGGCTCTATTCCCGTGTCTGCCACGAAAGCAGCAACTGGCCACCTCCTGGGTGGCACCGGCGCACTCGAGGCTGTGTTCACGCTCCTGGCGATCCACGAGCGCACCGCTCCCCCAACAATCAACTTAGACAACCAGGATGAGCGCATTCCGCTCGACGTGGTCACCTCCCCCAGAGATTTGGGGTCTGGCCCTCAGTTGGCTATTAGCAATTCGTTTGGCTTTGGCGGCCACAATGCCGTTGTTGCGTTTCGAAGCGTCGACTAACCGACTCGGTGGAACCAGACCACCGATGATTGTTCGCTGCCTCGCCTAAACGGCTCCAGTTCGTCCTCCCACGCACGCCCGAGTGCGAGCCGGACTTCCTTCGCAATTTCTCGGGGGTCGCCCTCCGCCACTTCGAGGGCATAGATAATCCGATCTTCTGACACCACCGTGTTTCCCACGGCATCCATCTGGGCATAGAAGATGCCGAGGTCAGGCGTGTGCATAAAGCGTCCCCCATCAACGCCAGGAGAAGCGTCCTCGGTTATTTCAAACCTCAGGTGCTCCCACCCTCGAAGTGCGCTAGCGATGGCGGCGGCAGACCCGACCGGACCCTCCCACAGATATTCGGTCTTCAGGCAGCCCCGCAAGACAGGTTGTTCGTCCCAGGAAAAGTTCACGGCGCGACCTAGTGCACCACCGGTTGCCCACTCAATATGAGGGCATAACGCTTTCGGTGATGAGTGCACAAACAGCACCCCACGGGTGCGGTAATCGGTCATCCCCAACTCCTATTCCTTCGGTTCGACTTCCCCATCGACCGTGGAACATGTGGGTGACCAGGAACTCCATAAAGAGTTCCTTTACAACAGTATGCGCTACAACAGCACTAAATAACAAGCGTGCGACGTGCCTCAGGTTCTTTGAGCGCATGGATTGAGCCGGTGCCTCACCATCTTTGAGCGCGTAGTATCCACCGTCTGGGTGCAGGCTTGCCTCCATGGAAGGCAAAATACCGATGACCGCAAGGCGACACGTGACCAATAAACTCCGCACCGCTTACACACGCGCCGGGAAGTCCGACAAAAGCAAAATTTTGGATGAGGTGATTGCGACCACCGGGATGGGCCGCTCTAGCGCCCGTCGAATGTTGACCGGTGGTGTCTTACCAGACCCTTGTGAGCAACTGGATCAACTCCGGTTGAGGCCCAAAGGGTTCAGCGACGACTCCCGCCTGCTCTTGGAGCATGTGTGGGCGTTGATGGGGTTCCCCTGCGGCAAATATGTGGCGGTGATGAGTGCCATCTGGTTGCCAAGAATGGTGGAAGCGGGCGATCTTGATAAACCTTTCGCGACTACAGATGCGCTTGCGTGGTATTTCCACAACAACCCCTTCGCCTTTGTTGCGCAACTCGATTGGGTTGAGCAAAGCCGGCGACGCCCCAGCAACCACACCGGGGGTGATCGAGGCGGACACGGTCGCCCATTGCGGCCCCACGTTGGTGGGTGAGTTTGTTCGCACGTTGACGATGACGGATATGGTCACGGGGTGGACGGAAAACTATTCCATTCGCAATAACGCATCGAAGTGGATTGTTCGTGCTGCTGGTGAGCTGCAGGGCAGGTTTCCTTTCGTGTTGCGAGTGTTTGACTCGGATAACGGTTCGGAGTTCATCAACCATCGTGTCGCTGCGTGGTTGCAGCAACACGATATTGAGCAGACCAGGTCCAGGCCTTACCGGAAAAATGATCAGGCCACGGTGGAGTCGAAAAACAATCATGTGGTGCGCAAGCACGCGTTCTATTGGCGTTATGACACCAGCGCAGAGTTGGAGTTACTTAACCAGTTATGGGCGGTGGTGTCTCTGCGGTTGAACTTTTTCACGCCCACGAAGAAACCCACCGGTTACACCACTGCTGCCAATGGTCGACGGCAGAAAGTTTATGACGACCCGCGCACTCCCTGGCAGCGTGTCAAAAACTGTGATCTGCTGGACGAGGAAACCATTGGCCGTGTTGAACAACGCATTATTGGGGTCAACCCGGCTGATTTGACCAGGCAGATCACGGCGATTCAACACAATTTGACTCTCCTCGCACGGGACAAAACCCAGTCGGCAATAGCGGCCCGCCACCTCGATATGGCATCCTTACAATCGTCGACCACACGACTCAACCCCACACAATAACCGCAAGCCCTCGCGCTCAAAATATGCGAGGCACCAGATCACTCCACGCGCTCACTTTTCAGTGAGGCACCTCGAGTTAAGAATGAAGCAGAGAACCGTCCTTCGCCAACGCATTCTTCTCCCCGGCCTGAATAGCAAACGGGAAACGGTTCTGGGCGGGTGGCAGCGGGCAATTAAATGCATAGCTAAAGGCACAGGGTGGCAATAGTGCGTAATTAAAGTCCAAGGTGATGGTGCCATCGGGGTTCGGAGCTATAAACAAGAAACGCCCGACACTGTAGGTTTCAACCCCGTTTGTGGCATCGGCAAAAACGAGTTGCAGGGCTCGGCCAGCCTTGAACGCTGCGATCGAATAGTCCTCGCCATCGTGGGTGAAGGTAATTTCGCCAGGAACCACTTCATCTCTGGCAACGCCCTCATCCTTCAGGTGCTCAAACCCCACACTCTTACCGCCCGGGATCTCCTTCCACGATCCAGTGACGACCCATGCAGGGTTGTAGTCAAAGGCATCAATGCCACCGAAGTTGTGGATTCCCTCCGAGTTGGAATCCCACACGCGAAGCGCATACGCACCATCGGCAACAATCACGGTGCCGATAATGCCCTCACCAAGCGTGATGACGGAGGGGTTTTCATCGTCTTTCCCTCGCACCACGGCTTCGCCATCAACAATGACGCCGTCGACGGTTATGCGATCACTAGCCTCGGCATGAAGAACCAAACCGGAACCACCATCGGCTCTCGGGCTCCATCGACCAGGAACCCCCCAGATGGTTTGTTCCTGGTCAACCCACTGGGTGTTGGTGAGAGCGAGTGGTCCTTCGGGTTGGATGGCCGCGTGCGCACGGCGCTCGCGAAAAACCGCGAGTTTCTCCGCTGCCTCACTCATCGTGCTTAAGCAGTGAGGGCCGGGATAATGGCTCCGGAGAACACCTGGTAGGCCAGCACTGTCTTAGCAATCAGGCTCAGTGTGATGTACATCCGCTCACCACGCAGGTAGTCCTTCCAGCCACCAACCTGGTGGTACTGCAGGGCTTGGTTCACAGCAAAGGTGTTGAAGAACACAAAAAGCGACACGATAATGACGAGCACAAAGGCGGGAGCCTCCACCTCAGAAGTGGATCCGGGTGCGAAGAAGTAAATCAGGATGACAATCCAGGGCACAAGGCCAGTCATGGAGCCGAACACAAAGGGGAGGAATCCGCCGCTGCCGGGGCGCTCATACTTCTCTTGGAGTGCACCAAACATGATCATCGACGCGTTGACCGCAAAAATTGAGAACAAGGCAGCGATATCGGTTATTCCCGTGATCTGAGCAATCAGCCAGATCATGACCGAAGAGCTCAGCGAGTACTCGGTCCAGCGGAAGTAGTTGCGGCTGTTTTTGAGCCCATTGGCGTAGCGCTTGAAAAACATCGGGGAAGAAATAAGGAAGTGGAAGAATGCGGACATTCCGAGGAAAGCCACCACACCAATTCCCACGTTTATATCAAAAATCTCGACTCGCTCCGGGGGAAGCAGAACACCGGGAGGGCCACCGAGGTAGTCAGCTGTCACAGCAAACGTGACGGCGTCATCAAAAAGGGTCAGGACGTATCCGAGGCCCACCGCTTGGATGAGGTGTAAGACACCCGCAACCACGTTGTAGGTCCGAAGTCTCGAAATTTTCTCATCGAGAGTACGTTCGCGCTTAGCCATTGTGAACCTCTTCCGTTGTATATCTAGATTACACACCGCGTCGACCTAACCCCTGGTAGCCACCGCCGACCCGCTCGACTGCTCTAGCCAACATGTGCCGCGACCCTGATGGACTAGGGACTGACAGCGAGGAAAAGGAACGAGAAGAAAATCACGACGTGGAGTCCACCCTGAAACAGGGTGACCCGGTGGGACGCAACCGTGACCGTGCTGACCACCAGTGTCAGGAAAAAAAGCACTATCTCACTCGCCCCCAAACCAAATTGCAGGTCAACGTCGAGCACAAGGGAAAAGATTGCCAGTGCCGGAATGGTGAGGCCGATGCTGGCAAGTGCAGAACCATAACCAATGTTGAAGCTCGATTGCAGGTTGCCTCGCCTCGCAAACCGAACAGCAGAAATTCCCTCGGGCATGAGGATTACCAGCGCAAGAATCACCGCAACCAGAGTCAGGGGCAACCCTGCGCCTCGCACCACAGTTTCGATCGACGGGGCTAATACTTTAGCCAGACCAACAATCGCGCCAAGGGACACCACAAGCAAGACGATGCTCCACCGAAAGGTTGCGGTGGTGGGCGGCAGGTGGAGCGCCTCGGTGGGTGGGCTTTCCACGTCTTCGAAGTGTTCCCTGTTCCGCACGGTCAAGACCCAGAGAAACAGGGCGTAAATACTCAAAGCGACGAAGGCCACGAATACCAGCTGAGGTTGGGTAAAGGTGGGGCCCGAACTACCTTTCAAGAAAGACGGAAGCACCAAACCCAATGTCGCAATGGTCGCAATGGCACCAAGAGCCGCACCACTGCCTTCAGAGTTGAAGGAAGACGTTGAGGACCGCAGGGTCGCAGCGACAACAGAGAACCCGATAATCCCATTGCAGGTGATCATGACAGCGGCAAAGACGGTATCCCTGCCGAGCGTTGCGGCAGTGGGTCCGGCGGAAAGCATGATCGCAAGGATCAGACCTACCTCAATGACCGTCACGGCAATCGCCAAGACGATGGCGCCCCAGACCCGCCCCACATGCGCAGCGACAATCTCAACATAATGAACTGACGACATCACGCCACCAGCAAGCACAACTGTCAAAAACAGCACCCCAAAAAGGTCAGGTGGCGATGACCAAAAAACGACCACAAGCACAACCGCGATGACAGGTCCTAGGACATGAAACACAAGGCTGAACTTTGACAGGGTCATTCCTCGATAGTAGAGCGGAAATCTGGGACGTTCGGTCGCGTGCTCGCACACCACAGGGTGTTTGAGCAGGCACATGCCTGCCATGAATCTCGCCACCGTTTCACGAAACATCTGAGAAACACTCCAAGGAGTACTGGGTGTTCATGGAAGACCTCTTTGAGGGTTACCACTCCCAGCGCTCGAAGCCGAGGCACGGAGTGTCCTATGACGAGATGTCTGACCTGGAATCCAAACCCAGGTCTTCCTACGAAATGGTCTTCGATGCGCTCAGCACAATGAGCCGTGAGGAACTGCGTGGTCGAACCGTAGCCCTGGCCACGTCGTATTTGGCTCAGGGCGTGACCTCTGACTTCGCCGGAGAAGAGCGACCTTTCCCCCTCGATGCTGTCCCCCGCGTTATCGCAAGCGCTGATTGGGCACCCTTAGAGGCGGGAATTCAGCAACGGGTTCGGGCACTTGAAGCGTTCCTTGCGGATATCTATGGTGCTCAGGCGGCCATCCGGGACCAGATCATTCCTGCCCGGGTCATCACCTCCTCTGTGCATTTCTTGCGCGCTGCCCACGGCGTGGTCGCGGAAAACCAGGTGCGAATCCAGGTCTCTGGAATTGACCTCATCAAGGACGAAGCCGGAACCTGGCGGGTGCTAAAAGATAACGTTCGAGTTCCGAGCGGTGTGAGCTATGTAATCTCCAACCGCAGGGTGATGGCGCAAACTTTGCCGGAGCTCTTTGTCAGCATGAGGGTGAAGCCGGTAGGCGATTACCCCTTCCAACTGCTCCAAGCGCTCCGTGCCGCAGCCCCCAACGGCACGGTAGACCCCACCATTGTGGTGTTGACTCCGGGTGTTTTCAATTCAGCGTATTTCGAACACACCCAGCTCGCCCCCTTCACTGGTTGCAATGCGATCGACCGAATCCCCCAAGATCTGACGGATGCGTTGCACCCCGTGCAAGGATCCATTCACGTCCGAGAAGATCGTGTTCACGATACCGAGCGCTTCTTCCAGGTAGTGACGAGACGTCGCTAGAGAATTTGCGGTTTGTTCGCGGGCCATGAAGCGAGCTTGGTGCAGAATTTCTTCTGCCTGCTTTTCGGTCTCCAAAGACCGGCGTTCAGAGGATCGAGCGTATTCATCTGCTTCGCGATAGACCCGCATCGCATACGCATCCGCTTGCTCCCGAATTTCTGTCTCCACCCGCTCAATTTCTATCTTCTTCCGGCGCAGTTCGTTTTCCACTTCTTTGACACGTCGTTGCGCTTCGTCCTTGAACGCCACCACATCAGCGCGCACGGATTCTGACTTCGTGGTGGCATTGGCGACGATTTCGTCTGCTTGGTCACGAGATTTCTGAACTACATCCTCGACTGATTCTCTGAGGGCATCACGCTCATCTCTCGCTTCATCCCGCAACCGCTTCGCTTCCGAAAGGATGAGTTCCTCGTGCTCGGAAGCCTTATTAACAATTTGGTCGGACTCTTTCACTGCCGATTCCCGAACACGCACTGCTTCACTGCGCGCGTGGTTCAAGACCACCGCAGCTTCCGCTCCCGCTTGTTCCACCTGCTCAATCACGCTGAGGCGAAGTTCTGTGTTGGTGTCCCGAGCTTTGCCGAGCGCTTCGACGAGTTCCGCTATCTCCGCGCGCAACGCGGCAATCGCAGTGTCAACTTCCCCGGGTTCATACCCGCGAAGTGATCGCGTAAAACTAGAGTTATCCATGCTAAAAGCGTAGACCGTTGATCGACTTTTAAGATGAAGACTTCATCACAATGTGTGCGAGAACTGTACTGATTTTATTTGAAAAAACGATCCTCAAGGCGCCCTTAGTTGCTTACACCAGCTCGAAGGAGACCCCACATCTGAGCTCCGGCGGTCGTGTGGAAGTTTTCGCGAACAGAAACGGGGCTCCCGAGGGTTGCTCAAAAGAAGGTGGTGTAGCGTTTCGGAAACGAGGGAGATTGCCATGATTGAACACGAAGGTGACTACTGTCCTACCTGCCACGCACTCTGGCCCAGAGACCAAGAGACCTGCCTAGGTTGTGGCTTTACTCCCCCTGACCCAGAAGTTTGAGAGCAGCGGGCTTCGCTATCATCTGATGGTTGGCGAAGGGCCAGGTCGGCCTACCGTCTTGGTTTTTCGCCACCTGAATGGGTGTTGAGATCCATCAGTCGAGAGACTGATGCGGGCCACAATCTTGTTCCCGGCTCCAGGAATAGTTGCGTCCCCCGCAGTGTTCTACTCTTCAGTCCAATGCTGCTAATCAGAAACGTGAGTCATCGATGAATCATCCCCGCGCTCATGGCCCCCTGGGCCGCTACGCCTTGACCGAAGAGAGCAAGCGCGAAGCGATTGCTAACGCGCCATCCATCGATGGCCTGATGCCGCGCATTCTCGGGCTTTTTGGCCCCCACCGCTCCCCCTTGAGTGTCACGATTGCTTTGGTCGTCATCGGAGCAGCCCTGTCCGTAGTTCCACCGCTCCTGATTCAAGATGCCTTCAACCTGGGTCTCTTTCCCGAGACCGGCGGGCCCAACTTAGAGCTGCTCGGCACCCTCGTTGGTGTGATGGTCGCTATTTGGATCGTCATCGGCGGGCTCAGCGTGTGGCAGCACTATCTCACTGCTCAAATCGGTAACAAGGTGATGGGTTCCTTGCGGGTCAGAATGTTTGATCACCTGCAGTCGATGCACTTGGGCTTTTTCACCTCGACGAAGACCGGCGCCATCCAGTCACGACTGCAAAACGACGTGGGCGGTGTCGCCACCGTCCTCAAGGACGTGATTGCCAACATGCTGGGCAGCACGGTCACCGTTGTTGCCTCGCTGGTGGCGATGTTAATTCTCAGCTGGGAACTCACGGTTGTGGCGGTCGTCTTGTTACCTCTGATGATCCTGCTCCAAAAGCGCATTGGTCGAGTCAGGGCTCGCATTGCCGCAGCAACCCAACAGTCTCTGAGCGACATGTCAGCGATGACACAAGAAGCCCTCGGTGTGAGCGGAATCCTGCTTTCCAAGAGCTTTGGACGCCAAAGCAGTGAGGTGGAGCGCTACCGCCAGGAGAATCACACTCAAATAGACCTCCAAGTGAAACTCTCCATGTCAGGGCAAGCATTCTTTGCCCTGATTCAGATTTTTATGTCGGCTATTCCCGCCGTCATCTACTTCGTTGCCGGTGTGTTGATTCTCGGAGCAAACCCGCTCACAGTGGGAACAATCGTCGCCTTCACCACGGCGCAAGCTCGGTTAATGTTCCCCATGATGAACCTGCTCCAAATCGGGCTGGAGATTCAAACTTCGAGGGCACTCTTTGCCCGGATCTTTGAATACCTTGACTTGACTCCCGCCATCAGCAGTCCCGCCAACCCAACCCCCATCAACCGCGATCAGCTGGGGGTAGTGGAATTCGATCAGGTGTCGTTTCACTATGACGAATCAGGCGAGGACACCACCTATGGCCTGCGCGATGTGAACCTCACGATCAAACGTGGTGAGTATGTCGCCTTGGTCGGGCCCTCCGGCGCTGGTAAGACCACCTTGACCTCGCTCATCCCACGCTTCTTTGACGTCTCTGGCGGGGAGGTTCGATTCGCCGGTGTGAACGTCACCGCACTCGACCTCGATGAATTGATGAGCCACATTGGCATATTGAGCCAAGAGACGTTTCTCTTCAACGACACCATCGCTGAAAACATTGCCTATGGCAAAGAAGGCGCCACTTCCACAGAGATCGAAGCGGCTGCCACAGCCGCCAACATCCACGAGACAATCCTGTCTTTCCCCGATGGCTATGACACGGTTGTCGGTGAGCGAGGGTATCGACTGAGCGGTGGTGAAAAGCAACGCATTGCGATAGCCCGGGTATTGCTCAAAGACCCCGAGGTCCTCATTCTCGATGAGGCCACGAGCTCCCTGGATACCCACTCTGAGCGGCTGGTTCAAGCAGCCTTGGATTCCGCATCCACGAATCGAACAACCATCGCCATCGCCCACAGGCTTTCCACCGTCGTCAACGCCGATCGCATTGTCGTCATCTCAGCTGGTCGGATTATCGAAACTGGCACACACCAGGAGCTACTTCGCGCGAAAGGCCTCTATGCCGCTCTCTTAGCTGAGCAGAAACTCGAACGTGATGACGTCGAGTGGGGCGCCAACGACGGATCCACGACACCCGCTTCTCGCAGGCAGTAACTCATCGGCTCTAGCTCAGAATGTCTTTGCTCGCTAAACGCCCATATGCCAGGGAACCAAAGACCGCGACATACCCCAGCTGAAGCAGAGCATTAGACCCCATGCTGGAGAGCTCTATCGGCTGGCGCAGAATATCCGCAAAATCTAGCCAGTAGTGGGTGAAGAGCCATGGATGAATGGCCTCAAACTGAGGCAGGTTGTCCAATATCTGGCTGACACCACTGGTGACAAGCACTCCCGTCATTGCACCAACAGGAATGGTTGTCAGGGTGGAGATGAATAAGCCAACAGCCAACATGCCTGTCATGGAGATGCTGGTGTAGAAAGCAACCAGGGTCATCCGCCACACAGCCTCCCCCACCCCGATGACATCCCCGCTCAACAAGGTGACGGGTCCAATCGGGAACAAAATGGCACCAATCACAGCACCAGCAATCATCAACGTGAAGGTACCGGCAATCGCAAACGCCAAGGTCCCGAGATACTTCACCACCAAGAGTCGGAGTCGACTCACCGGCGCAATCAACAAATACCGCAGGGTTCCTTGCCCCGCCTCACCCGCAATGGTGTCTCCGGACACCACCGACATCGTGAGGGGAAGAAACAGGGGTAACGCAAGAAGCATCGCGGTGAACCCGGTGAAGAGACCATTTTGAGTAACCCGATCCAGAAAGGGTGGCCCCTCTCCGGGTGCCAAGCGCTCGGAGCTCAACTCCACTGCCAGAGCTAAAACAATAGGAATCATGGCGATGGCAGCCAGCATGGCCCACGTCCTGCGCCTGGTGAACATGATCTGAAGCTCGGTGAACAGGAGCGAGAGACTCAAGGATCTAGCGAACGACATCAAAACCCTCCCCCGTCATTTCAACAAAGTAATCCTCGAGCGAGGGACGCTCCATGCGAATTTCTTTGACACCAATTTTCTTCTTTACCAGCAGTGCAGTGAGCGCTGCGGTGTCAAAATCGGGCACGACCTCAGCAACGAGCCCGCCTTTGGAAACATGAGGCGCTTTGACGCCCAACCCCGACAAGACCTCTGTGGCAGCGGCTATGTCATCAACCTCGAGCACCACGCGAGTGGAGCCCTGTGCTCGAAGGTCTGGCAGTGAGCCCTGAATGAGCAGTTTTCCTGCGTTCATCACAGCCGCATGGCTGCACACCTGCTCGATTTCAACGAGCAGGTGGCTCGAGAGAAAGACCGTGATGCCCTCGGATGCGAGCTGCCGAATCAGGTTTCTGACTTCTCTCGTTCCCTGAGGGTCAAGCCCGTTGGTGGGCTCATCCAGAATGAGCAACTCACGGGGTTTGAGCAACGCGTTGGCCAGGCCGAGGCGCTGCTTCATCCCCAGGGAGTACTGACCTGCTTTTTTGCGTGCAGCGTTGGAAAGCCCCACCCGAGCAAGTGCCGCATCAACCCGTTTTGCTCGTGTGGAGGCATCAGCATGGCGGTCCGCGGAATCCATCCGAATGAGATTGGCTCGACCTGGCAGGTAGGGATAGAAAGCTGGTCCTTCGACAAGTGCGCCCACCTTGGGCAACACTGCCTCGCGAGAAGACGGCATCGATTGACCAAGCAGGGTGATCTGGCCTGAGCTTGGCTCTGCAAGCCCCAAGAGCATCCGAATAGTGGTGGTCTTCCCACACCCGTTGGGTCCTAGAAAGCCAAAGACTGACCCCCGAGGAACACGAAGAGAGAGACCAGAAACTGCGTCATGACCCGAGAAGGTCTTTGTCAGGCCCGTTGTCTCAATCGCATAAGGAGACTCAGGAGACACCTAGCCAGCCGCGATTTTCACCAGGTGCGAGATTGTTACCGCGCCCGCGAAGACCTCACCTGAATCAGTGAGCAGGATGTTCACTACCGGAGTGGAGAACACCCGTCCGCCTGGAACCTGGACCATCAAGTCAGCAAACAGCTCGGTGTCCAGCAATTCAATGGGGAAATCAGCTGGCAAAGCCTCTAACTGAACAACGCTCTCCCAGTCCTCGCCCATGAGAACACCCTGGGGGAACTCATTCGTTCCTCCAAGCTCCATTAGGTCCGCCTTCAGGGACTCAAAGGTCTCTTCGGTGGGCTCCGCAGATTGATACTCCCTGGCAATAGTCACGAGCTCTTCTGGAACCTCTGCTACTTCAACGTTGGTTCCTGGGGGTGGAGTGAAGCTAAACAATGAGGCATCTGGAGTCTCAAAGCGGATCGATTCAAACCCAACAGACACAGCAACGTCGGAGCTAGAAGTGGCATAGACCTTCAGATCGAGCGCCATACCGGTTTCAGAGTCAATCGAGACAACGACGGAATCAATCAAGGACACCGATGAGGTTGGCTCCACAATCAGCTGATATGCGGTCCGCCCGGCAACACGATGATCTTCTCCCACAGTCACAGAACTAGATGTTGCAGCTTCTTCGAGAAGAGCATTCACCATGTCTTCTGGACTAGCGAGTGTCTGAGACCACCGCAGGAGGGAAGCCTCAAGAGATGCAGCAATGTCTTGATCCGCACTTCCGGTGAGGGCATAGGCCTTATCTGCGTCATAGGCCCAGAAGGTGTCTTTGGTGACAAGAAGGTCGCGCTGGCTAAGTGGATCCATAATTTGAACGCGAACACCAAGCTCTGAGGCATAGACCCTCATGGTGTGGGTTCCAGCGGCAAGCTCAACCAGTTGAGTGACAGCATTTTGGTCAATCAATTGGGGAACGAGGTCTTCAAAACCCTCGGGCATTCTCTCGGCCATGTCATCCACGTCATCCTGGGACACCATGGAGGAGAGCTCCATCACAGGAAGACCAAGGTCAGATGTCTTGACAACGGTTCCAGAGAACCCGGTCACGTCACCATCCATCAACAAAAGCAACTCTTGCGCCGTGAGATCAGGAAGGTCAACTGCCGCTGCGGGCAATGCCACAACCAGAGAACCACCGGCAACAATTGCGGGGGCAATAAGGGCAGCTGCCCATTTCCTGGAAACCTTCACGTTTTTCTCCCTCAAGCTTGATTCTTCAAGTGTAGGGAACGCAGCTCAAAGTTCGCTGGGCATGCAACTACCCTGGAGGCATGAAAGCCCTTCGCCTCATCTCTCGTGTACTTCTGGGCTCAGCCCTTGTCTATGCCGGTATTGGGCATCTGAGCTTCTCCAGGGCGGAGTTTCAAGCCCAGGTTCCTATCTGGCTTCCCCTGGACCCCGACTTTGTTGTGGTTGCTTCCGGAGTTGTCGAAATAGCGCTCGGCCTAGCCCTGCTCTCCTGGGGAAGACTCGTCCCGATTGCGGGTATCGCAGCAGCGTTGTTCTTTGTTGCCATTTTCCCTGGCAACATCAACCAATATGTCGAGGGCATCAATGCCTTCGGTCTTGATACTGACCAGGCGCGCCTTACCAGGCTGTTCTTCCAGCCCGTGCTTGTGCTGTGGGCGCTGTGGTCCACCTCAGCGATTGGCTTTCTGAAATCAGTTGGCAGAACCAAGGCGCAACAGCAAAAACCGTAACTCTAGGCCCGCATGTAAGAAGCGGTAGTTAGCCTTTGCCGGAACCACCGCGGAATGCGCCCGCGATCTTCTCGATTGCACCCGAGAGTTCGCCAGGAATAATCCACACCTTGTTGGAATCACCCTGGGTCATCTTTGGCAGCATCTCTAGGTATCGGTAGGCCAGCATTGCCTCATCAAGCTGTGCCAAGCGAACAGCATCAAACACCTGGGTGACTGCTTTTGCTTCGGCTTCGGCGTTGAGCAGCCGTGCCTTTGCTTCACCCTCCGCATTCAAGATGGACGCCTGGCGGCGGCCCTCTGCTGTCAGAATCTGACTCTGTTTCTCACCCTCGGCAGTCAAAATGGCTGCTCTTTTTTCTCTATCGGCTCGCATTTGCATCTCCATGGCGACCTTGACGGTCTCGGGAGGCTCGATGGACTTGATTTCGACCCGGTTCACACGAACTCCCCATTTACCGGTCGCTTCATCGAGCACCCCGCGCAGCGCTGAATTAATGGTCTCTCTTGAAGTCAACGCCTGTTCTAGGTCGATGCCACCGACCACGTTGCGCAGCGTGGTGATGGTGATCTGCTCGATGCCCAAGACAAAGCTTTCGATTTCATACAGCGCCGACTTGGCATCGGTGACCTGGTAGTAGACAACTGTGTCAATTTGCAACACCAAGTTGTCAGAGGTAATGACTGGCTGTGGCCTAAAGGAAACCACTTGCTCTCGAAGGTCAACCAGTGGCCGAAGCTTGTCAACGAAGGGAATCAAAAGGTTGAGTCCGGCCTCCAGGGTCCTGGAATACCGACCAAGACGCTCCACCACGCCAGCGTTCGCTTGCGGGACGATGCGAATAGCGCGCGCAAAGAACGCGACGACAACAACAATCAGAACGAGCGGGATGATGAGATCCATGGTGAGTCCTAACAATTTATGGAGTGGGGTCTAGGGAAACGATGGCGGTAGCGCCATCGATGGAGTCAACGACGACCGAGTGACCTTCTGGGATGGCGGCTCCCTTCGTGCGAGCGCTCCAGATTTCACCCCGCAATCGAATTTCACCCGAGTGCTTCGACACCTCGGTAGAGCTTGTGCCGGTTGCTCCGAGGAGCGCATCGGTGTTCGTGGCCGTCTGTGGTGAGCGCTTCTGGATTTCTCGAAGCGCGATCGGGCGCAGAACAAAGATGGTAATCAGAGCCGACACAGCAAAGGACACTCCCTGGGCAAGAAAACCGCCACCAGCCCACGCAGCCACCATCGCAGCCCCCGCAGAAATAGCCAACGAGGCAAAAAGCAGATTTGCGGTAATCATTTCGGCAACAAAAAGACCACCTGCAGCTAACAGCCATAACCAGATAGCCATTGGTCACCACACCCTTAGATTGTGCCTTTTCCCCCAGTGTATGCCGGAGGACTGACTGCAACCTTCTCGCTGGCTGTGCGAAGACAAGGATCGGGCCTAGCAGGCTCGAAGGTGGGTGCGATAGGTTCATCCCACACAGCAGGAAGGATTCCCTCATGGGTTTTGGAGAAGCAGTTAGGTCTTTTTTCGCGAACTACGCAAATTTCAAAGGACGTGCCAGACGATCTGAGTACTGGTTCATCCAGCTCTTTCTCGTTCTCACCAACCTGGCAGCGGCAATTATTGATCTTGCATTGATGGATGGCGATACGGAGCGATTCATTGCCAACGGTGGCGGTGGAATCGTGGGCCTTGTCTGGATTCTCGCCACGATTGTGCCAGCACTGGCAGTACTGTTTCGTCGGCTTCACGACACCAGCAGAAGTGCGTGGTGGGCTCTCATTGGTCTCATTCCACTCGCTGGCGGCATCGTGTTGTTGGTCTTTAGCGTCTTGGATTCTCACCCGGGTGAGAACAAATATGGAGCGTCACCCAAGGTGCAACCAGACGGCTCCTAGGTTCACTGCGGAGCTTCTTCCCGGCGTGTGACGCCGTGATGTGTAAAACCCTGGGTAGCTGAGTGCGACCCTGCTGAACTACGGCACCCTATGCCTGGGGTGTTTCCATGGGCAAGATGTCCTGGAGGAGCTCTATAGCAATGAACCTGCTCTTCGGTGTCAAAAGGTCGCCATAAAGACCAGACGTGAGATCTAAGACCTCCTGTATGGAGCTGATTCCCAGGTGGGAACAAAGGCTCAGAATATCGTCGCGGTCTCGATCTGCCCGAGCTGCGAATACTTTCATGGCAAGTAAACGCCTGGGGGACGCCACAAGGACCCGGATTCCTATTTCCTCCATCAAGACTGTGGCGTCATCATCTTCGCTCTGGGAAAGAAAACCTTTCACTGCGTCGTTCAGCCAGCCTTCGTCTAAGTCCTCATACTCTTCTGCCATCGCGCGGGCAACATCATAAATAACCATCTTTGGAGCAAAGACGGCATCGATATCTCTCGTCACCCGGGTTCGATCAAAGGCAAGAGCCATAGCTCGGCCACCAAAAATGTAGAGATCACCCCGGTGTCCTTGATCGTGGAGTCTGCGACCCAGTTCAATCAGCGCGTCTGTGATGCGTTCACTCGTGAATAACCCAGCCACTAGATCGACTCCAGTTCCGCAGGGTCAAGGTACACATTGCGCAGCGCAAAGTCCGCTGGGGATTCGAGAAAGGCGAGTGCTCTTAATCCAGGAGACAGGGTGACAAACCAGGCCTGGTCCAAGAAATACTGGGGTTCTTCGCTCCACACCGGAACATCCACACCGCTGAGCCTGGCCTCTCTGGCTGCAACAGCAGCCAGCAACGCATCCCATCGGCTATCACCCGTGGAGCGAGGTTGACGGAGGAAGCTTCTGCGATCTCTGGGGTAGACAAGGCGCCGATAGTCGCTGAGGGCTTGAGCAACAAGCCTCAAACACGCGCTGTAGTTGACTGTCTCTTCCCTCAGCTCCAGTCCCACTGCGTTGGCTAGAGAGTCGAGCGTGAAATAAGGGTTGTTGTCGTAGTCACTGGCAAAACCTCGAACACGCTGCGCAATCGCTGATTGGGAAACACCTAAATGTTTCGCCACAGACCGTTGCGAGTGCGTTTCCAATGCCTCGCGGAGCGCAAACACAGCGTCGTCCTTGGCTAACTCTTCTGCTTGCCAGTGCCGACGAATTGTTCGTGATTGCCTTATGAGCGACATGATAAGGCAACCTTATCACCTACCACAGGGTTTGAGCTGACGAGGATGGATTCAGGCCTACACTTGCAGCCACAGGGACACCTGGTAGCGTGCGAGTAAGAGGTGCATGATGCCACACGAAGAATTTTCTTTCCAGGGATCCACCGGCCCGCTGTCTGGTCGGCTGAGCCTACCTGCGCACCCAGCCACCCAGAGCGCACTATTCGCCCACTGTTTCACCTGCTCTAAAGATATTCCTGCGGCCAAGCGCATTACGAGTGCGCTGGCGTCAAGGGGTATTGCAGTGCTGAGCTTTGATTTCACGGGGCTGGGGCACTCTGACGGCGAGTTTGAAAACACAAACTTCTCCTCCAATGTCGCTGACCTGTTGGCCGCCGCTTCGGCCCTCGCTGAGCGAGTCGCTCCTCCGAGCTTGCTCGTGGGCCACTCACTGGGCGGCGCCGCCGTCATTGCTGCTGGTGCGCACCTAGATTCTGTGAAAGCCGTCGCAACCATTGGTGCACCCGCAGACCCCGGCCACGTGGAGGCTCTCTTTTCCGCATCCGTTCCCGAAATCAGAGCCCAGGGTTTCGCCCAGGTTGACCTGGGCGGTCGCCCGTTCACCATAACCCAGCAGTTTCTTGATGACATCGAGGCCTCCAAGCTCAAGGGCGCCCTGCTGAAGCTCGACGCAGCGCTCCTGGTCATGCACTCCCCCGTTGATCAAATAGTCGATGTCTCTAACGCCCAAGAGATTTTCCAAGCAGCGTTGCACCCTAAATCTTTTATTTCCTTGGACGGCATGGATCACCTGATGAGACGGGTTGAAGATGCCGACTATGCGGCGTCGGTCATCGCCACGTGGGCGAGCAGGTATCTGCCAAGCGCCCCCATCCAAGCGAGCGTCGAGGCCCCCGATGGCGATGTCGTTGTTTCGGAGATATCACCTGATGGTTTCGCACAGGACGTTCTCGTTGCCGGCATTCACGCCCTGCACGCTGACGAACCAGCAGACATGGGAGGAACCGAGCGGGGCCCCACTCCCTATCAATTTGTTGCGGCTGGTTTGGGAGCCTGCACCTCGATGACAATTCGGCTCTATGCCCGGCGTAAAAAGATTCCCCTGGAGCACGTCTCGGTCACCGTGACCCACGACAAGCGCCATGCACTGGAATGCGAAGGATGCGAGAAGAGCGCGGGTCAGGTAGACCACTTCCACCGAACGATTACCCTGCGCGGTACCCTCAGCGAGGAGCAGACATCCTCTCTTCTGGCAATCGCCGACAAATGTCCCGTGCACAGAACTCTGGAGCGCGCCTCCCACATCGAGACCCACCTGGCCTGAGCTGACCGCTGCACCTCATCCGAACTCACATGCACCTTCCTGTGTGCGTACGGCGACATATGGTAATGTCGGCGTACGGCGACACAGAGGAGCGGTATGTATACGGTCAGGGAAGCCGCAGCTGCCGTGCGGGAGTTGCGCGAAAACGCTGGGTGGACTCAACAGGAACTCGCGACGAAAGCACGGGTTTCGCGATCTTTTGTCGCGGATGTGGAAGCAGGCAAACCAAGCGTAGAGTCCTCAAAGCTTTTCGATCTGTTTCATGTGCTGGGGTATGAAGTCGCCCTGCGCAACACAGAAACGGGAGAGTTCAGAAGGTGAAGCAGTTCACGGTGTTTCCCGCAGGAGGCCGCGTCGGGGCCGTTGAGGCAGCCGCTGGTCGGGTCATCATTCTTTTCTCTATTGCAGCTGCTGTGGTGGGTGGTATGAGCCTCTTGGGCTTCCCCGTTGGAGTTGCCTTCATCGTCACGGGACTTGTGCTCGCTCTGGCCACCACCATCGATGCGCTCGCTCGAAAACGAGCGCCTGGAATGCGAATCTGATTTCCTCTGTTTCTGCGCACAACTCTCACGCTTGGCCCGAAGGCCAACCCACACGTGGCGAGGTGGCCGGAGCGAGAACCCATGACTGACGAGGTCTGAAAAAGACATTTCCACGGAGTGAAGCTCCTCTGCACCCGTAAGCCCCTAGACACCAGCACCTCACAAAAGATGCCGGAAGACTGACCCCTCGCAGTGGGTTGTGGAGATCTCACACCTTCACAGAGAAGTCTCGATTAGTCTTGTCTGCCCTTTGGGCGTAGTGTGCGTAACACTCACAGCATTTTTTCAGCAAGATGCCACTAGGGAATGTCGACGAAAGGATCCCATCCGAATTTGGCTTACATGAGCACGAAGACTGCAAGTATTGCGCTTCTCCTTGGCTCACTGCTCTCCCTGCCGCCGGCCTCCCCCGCTTCGGCCTCTGGACCCGCAATCTATTTGGGTTCCACGGCAAGCTTCTCCGTCTTAGCCCAGACAGGTGTGGCGAACACCCTCTCCACCACGCTCAGCGGACACCTTGGTTTGAGCCCCACCGGCACCATCTCTGGTTTTCCGAGGGGAGTGGTCAACGGAACCGTTCACAACAAAGATTCCGTTGCCGCTCAAGCCCAGACCGACAGACGCGCTGCATACAACGCCGCTGTTGCCAGAACTACCACCCACACTTTCGCCGGGGATAACAACGGGAAAGTTTTCGCCCCTGGGGTCCACGCCACCGGATCTGCCTTCGCCTTAACCGGGACCATGACTTTAGACGGCGGTGGCGATTCGCAGGCTGTTTTTGTCTTCAAAATTGACGCAGCTCTCAACACCGCTGCCGGCAGTAAGATGAACCTTATCAACGGCGCAAGCCCTAACAACGTCTTCTGGCAAGCTAACGGTGCAGTGTCGACGGGCGCAGACTCTAGTTTCTCTGGCACCATCTTGACCAACGGTGCGATCACGCTCGGAGCACGCTCCAGCCTCAACGGCCGCGCACTCTCCGGTGGTTCTGTCATTCTCGCAAACAATGCTGTGCTGACGACTACCCCGAGCAGCGCCCCCGCTCCAACACCAACACCAACACCGACTCCGACTCCGACTCCGAGCACGACCCCAGAACCGACACCAACACCATCGCCGACGACCACAACCAAAACCACACCCTCGGTGACGCCAAGCCCAGCACCTACTTCAACACCGAGTTCCACACCCTCGGTGACGCCAAGCCCAGCACCTACTTCAACACCGAGTTCCACACCCTCGGCGACCTCTACTCCAACACCCTCCGCAACATCCTCTCTAACAGAACCGAGAATGCAGGTTCCAGGTTCTCCAACGGGGGTCTCTCAGATCGTCGGCGATGGATTTGCAGTGGTGAGATGGTCTGCGCCTGAGAATAATGGTGGCAGCCCTGTCACCGGCTATACGGTGACTTCCTCCCCTGGAGGGTTCACCGCCACTACTGCAGCCGGTGTTACCGAGGCCGCAGTGTTTGGTCTCACCAACGGTGTTGATTACACCTTCAGCGTGGTGGCTCGCAATGCAGAAGGAACATCAGATATATCTGGCGAAACCTTTCCGCTGCCACCCTCAGAGGGAGCATCTTCCGCCGATTCCTTCGGAATCGACTTCACGAACTTAACGATTGCGTGGTGGTGGGTTTCCCTGGCTCTTATTCTGGCGAGTGCCTTAGTGGCTCTTCTCTCAGTGTTCCTGAGGAGACGAAACCCAGAGAGCTCGATTCGCTCAGACACCCGCCCGGTCCCGCACACCGCGGGGTAGTTCTCCGCGCCTCTGTCTAAGAGGCTGCATGGTTGGTTCGGTGGTGCCGGGATATGGTCTAGCGGCCACCTTTCGCTAGCGCCCGACGCGACCTAACCCAGTCCGCCAGGACGAGAAACTTCGAACAGAACCGCCGTGCGGGGCTCGTAGCCATGGGTAGGGGTGAATTTCTGCGAGCCGGGTGAATTTTGCAAACGACGGCACGGGTGAATACGTCACAGCAACATCGTGCTGTGACGCGTAGTCATAGGGGTCTCCCACGAGAACGGTGAGCTCACGTCTCGTGGCCAAATCCTTGAGTGTTTGTAGGTAAAAACCAAGCCGCCGGGAACTCAACTGAAGCGTGCGAAGAGCTGGCTCATTGAAAACGAAAACTGCGGGCAGATCGGGGTGAGCGACCAACGCAGGATCGTCATCACCTAGTGAGTCAATGGTCAGAAGCACCCGGTCCGGTGGGCGGGTGTGTAGGGGTGTGTGAGGCCCAGCCGTCTTGCCCACATCAGGGTCACCATCAAGCAGAGGCTCCCTCGAAAGAGGGTGCGAAGAATCCGTATCGGGAAACTCTTGGATAGGGCAAGAGTTTTTCAGCGGACAGCGGTTACATAAACCCGGTGCACGTTTTTCCACCTGCCACTTAGCAAACCCGTAGGGTTTGCCCGTCCCCGCCCCCACCGTCCACTGCCAACCCAGCAGGTTTGCGGCTCGGGAGCCATCGATAAGTTCACGATGCATACGTTCTTGCCCGTGTAGCCAACCACGGCCATTGCGCACGCTCCAGTGTGAGGCAAGCCACATCCTGCTTTGGTTCACCAACCAGCCGTCTTGTTCTAGTTCAGAAACGACCTCATCAACACAGAGCATCTCGCGGTCCCAGCCCTCGCCGGGGGCATCCCAGGGAGCCTCGAACCTCAGATTTTCAAAGAGGCGCTTCCCTACCCTGGCATACAGGTGGCGGGCATACTCCTGCCAGAGCAATTCATCCTGGTATTTGTCACGATCTCTGGGTGGGGCTGTCCTAACCCGCTGCCACACAGTGTCCAGGGTGAGAATGTTGTGACGAATGTAAGGAGAGAGAACACTTGCTCCGCGGGAGGATTCGGGAAAAACCTGAGATCTCCGGGCTGCATAGCCTGTGATGTCGAGTGCTGCCAAAGCAGCATCCGCCGCGGTCTGCCCTCCGGCAATGGAGCTAAGCCCCAGCTCCCCAGAATAAAGCCCCGCAAAGTCGCGCTCAATGATGGCCAGAGGGTCGCCCGAGATAGTGAGAACAGGATTATTCATAGTCATCAGATTTTAGCGCTCCACCGCTGGCAGACGCTGAGGCGACAGCAGAACCCAACGCGCACAACCGGACACACCTGGATCCGCATCTGGAGACCCCGAAAATCGACTCGTCGCGGGACCGGTAGCTGCGATACCGGGCCTGGGACCCGATCATCAACGCAGAGACTGCCACCATCCGTTCCGCCTCGAGCCCCCATACGCACCTATCTCACATCACCACACGGCTCTTTGCGTCTGCCGGTAGTTTTTGTGAGTGACGGTGTCCCCCGCCTTGTGGTGAGACGCAAGACGGATGAGGATCTGCTCGCACGCGATGTCCTCGCACCCCCGTTGCAGCCCAGCCGCCAGACACAGGGCGATTCAGTATAGACATGTACATCACGTACGGACCAATGTCCAATTGCATCATGTCTCACTACTCCGCATCACGAGCACGAGAAGTTTTTTCTGAGGTTGTCGGCAAGTCGGCCAGTGAACCAGTCTTCATCGAACGCCGAGGTGAGGTGGCCGCCGTTGTCATTAGCCCATCCCGTTACGAGCAGTTGCTCGAGGCACTGGAAGACTTAGAAGACGAACAAGCCTTTGACCAGGCACTCGCCGAAGAGGGGGACAACATTCCCTGGGAACAAGTCAAAGCGGATCTCGGCTGGCAGTGACCTATCGTATTGAGCTTCGCCCCGCCGCGGTCAAAACTCTGCGTTCCATTCCGAAACCGCACACGAACCGTCTTCGGGGTGCAATCGCCCTTCTTGCCACCAACCCCCGCCCCCCAGGCGCACAGAAACTTCGAACCCGCGACGCCTACAGGGTGAGGGTGGGCGACTACCGCATCATCTATATGGTCGAGGATGACGTCCTTCTCATCGTCGTACTTGCCCTCGGCGACCGCCAGGGAATCTACGGCAGGCGCTAACAGGATTGAGATGAGTTATCACAATCCCTCTCGCTGAGTCATCGTGAGACTAAAAACGCTGTTTCGCAGCGGTCAGGTCGCTCACCATCGAGGGTGTGTCAGGCCTCACCCATCACCCGGACACGAAATGTCACGCATCAGGCGGAACCATACCTCGAGCCGGTAGGGCGGATGGACCTTGACCGACAGCTTTTGAGTTCGATGCCCAGTGATTAGCTGGTGTTAGAGGGTGTTAGCTGGCGTTGCGGATGCCAGTAAATAGGGGAGGTTTGGCGCTGATGGTGCTGATGTGTGTCATGGCGATCTACACAAGAGCACATCGCCAGTGCACACCACGAACCACCTATGGGACCCATCATCGCCAGTGCACCACCTGGACCAAGAAGCGCTACTGAACTACCTACCTAGGTCTGCGAGACACCTGACGCCTGGCAACCAGCACCAGTGCAGCTCCTACAAGACCAAAGAGCACCGCACTCAGACCAACCAAGCCAGTAACAGCAACAGAAGGTCCTGTGGCAGCCAAGCGCTGAGCCAAGAACGCAGCCAACGTTAGACCTGACTTCAAGAACTCTGCGTATTCGGCATCCGAGAGACCACCAGGGTTTGCACTAGCGCTGCTGAAGCGTGTGCGCATGTCCATCGAATACACCACCACAGAGCTGGACTAAGTCACGACCCCTCCCATCGAATTCTCCGAGCGCTGCGTGGGTGTCATGCTGCTCCCGCACCGGTTTTTGTGGGGTGACTGGGTGATGATCGAGGAAAGCAGGGGGTCTGTGCCCCCTGCTGGAAAGCCCTAGTCGAGACTCTCTGACAGGTCGAGCAGGAGCTCAGGCCAGACCAGAGTTTCCTGACGACCCAGCCGCACGATCACTTCTCCCTCGTCTGGGGAGACAACAATGTACTGGCCAAGGTTCCCTTGAGCTGCAAATCGATTGTCGGGGTATATCCACCAAAAATACCCATAGCTCTGCTCGAGACTGTCGAGCTGGCCGATAGAGGAGCTCGTGGCCGTTGTGGCTTCCTCCACCCAGGTCTTGGGAATCACTTGCTTTGCGTCGACTGCTCCCCCGTTAGCAAACATCAGGCCAAAACGAGCGAAGTCAATGGGGCGGGCATTGAATCCGCTTTCCATCTTTTCAAACCTGTTATAAAAGCTATCCACACTCCAGGATGCATCGGCCACAGCGCCCATGGGTGCCCACCAGGACTCACTGATGTATTCGCTGACGCTCATACCCGTTGCTCGCTCAAGAGCCATGCCCAGAAGTAGTGGGTTGTAGTTGTTATAGAGGTAGCTCTTTCCGGGCTCCTCGACAATAACCGTGTTCATGATTGCTGAGCGGCGAAGATCTGATGCGTAGTAGGTGTTAACAGAGTCCCCGTAGGGTGACGTGTCCTCCACAAACTTGAGTCCCGAGGTCATGGTGATCAAATGCCGAAGCGTGATCTCGCTAAAGCGAGGGTCTCGCTCGAGCAACTCGGGGACATAGTCGGTGATGGGGTCTTCCAGTGAGCCGATCGATCCATCCTGAACGGCCATGCCGACAGCGGTCGACAGAATCGACTTAGAGACAGAGAAGGAGGTATGGAGGGCGTTCGGATCAACACCGTCCGCATACCATTCGTGCACGAGAACACCGTCCTTCACTACAAGAAATACGGTGGTCTCGGTTTCGGTGAGGAATTGATTCAGCTCCTCGTGAGTCGTGAGGCTTCTCGACTCCGCAAAGGGCTGGTCGAAGAGGTACTTCTTTATGTCGAGCTCCCCAAAAGCCCGAAGAGTGGTGTCATCCGGTTGCCGGGGCAGGTCTGACGCAGTGGAGGTAGGGATATCGCTGGAGGGAAAGACATGAATGTGTGCGATGTCTGCGTCCTGCCACACAACCAGCGAGAACATGACGCCTCGAGCGACTTGAGAAAAAGGGGTCGCTGCCAGCACGAGCGCAAAGAGGGCTACCGGGATTACCGCGATTCCTGCGATGATTCGGATAGCGCGCCTGGAGCGCCGCTGCTTGGAGCCGGTGGAAGACGACACCTGCGAACGCTAACACACCGGGGTTGGCCCTGGGCCTTTCGGGGCCAACAACTCAGTCGACCGGGATCTCGTGACCAACGGATTATGGATTCAGTGTCTCAGGATGAGCCGATGGGCCATCCCATAACGGGCGGTGGAGGTTTAGGGCATCGACAAATTGGCTAGCGCATTGTGATGCGGAACACGTGAGACCACCCTTGATCACCAAGATTGGTGGAGACAACCTCGCCCTGTGCTCCGCTGTAACTGCCAGAACCACCCACCACGGGGCGCACAGTCTCTTCTCCGATTGCGAGTGTCGCTCCTGCGGATGGGTAGAGCGAGATTCCGCCTACGACAAGCTGGTTAGCTTCCTCCCCAAAAACAAAAATGAGGTCGGAGCTCCGAAGCTCTTGGCCACCGTTAACACCCTCGGCGAGCGTTGTAAGGGTGCCAGAGAGATACTGCCCGTCGCTGCTGACGCCGTCGACGTCGATAGGAATATAAAAAGTCCGCACTGTGCCCGGGCCGGTGCCGGTTGTGCCTGTTGGCGTTACCACCGCGTGCGTTACAGTCACCTCGGTCACAGCCTGCTGGCTTGCAAAAAGAGCTCCCCCAGCAATAACGAGCCCACCAAGGACTACCACAACAACAATGGCCCGCAGATTTCTCATCCTCATGCGCTGAGTCTATTGTTCGGGAGCGTCAAGAGGCACAGAGTTTGCGAGGTCTGAAGAGCCCATGTTGACAACGAGGATGGAGACTGGTCGATTGGTCAGGTTCTTGCCGATATGCGGAGTGTCCAGACCCTCCATAATTGCGTCACCCTGTGCGTAAGTCTTTGTCACCATTGTCCCTTCGACGTCGTAGGTGACCTCGAGCGTTCCCTCAAGAATGTAGGCATACATGGGAGCCTCGTGAAAATGCCAGCCCGTTTCAGCCCCGGGTTCTAGGCGAACGATGCTGGAGGTTATCTCCGGATTTTGAGCACCAGGATAAGAAAACTCATTACCCAACACCGTTGTGTCGACCTTGTCTAACAAAACCGTGGAGGACACAGGAGGAAGGTCTCCCATCGAACATGAACTCATCGTGAGCATGATGGCCACCACCAGAGCGATTCCAGCCGCTTTCCTCATTATGGTTCCTTTTCCGGGGTTCGAGAGAATGGGTATTTGCCGATGTGAGGTTTTCACATGAGTGGTTAATGCTCTCACAGAGCTAGGGCTACAGAATCCGCGTTAGTGAGGGCACAGCTGGGCCAACACCAAAACCGTAGGGTGGACGAGATGTGAACCCGGTAACGCCGAGCTATGAGGCCGATGCCCAGGTATTTGCAGGTGTTGGTAGGTAAAAACCATCAAATCCCATTACTGGGTGAAAACTCAACCCTGGGTGTTTATAAAGCCCAAGGCCGTTCAGGCACCCACGGTTTCGGCAAGCGCAAGCTTCTCTTCCACCACATTGGTACTGAACGCCCGAAACACACCACCGGCAAGGGCCGCGAGTGCTTGGACCATCCCGATGGTGCCAGCACCGAGCACCACGGCAACATCCCGGGGCCAATTCTGGCTTTGTTGGCGGCATGAAGCCCCCAGCAAACGGCTCGATCTGCGGTGATGGAGAGTGTGACTTAGTGGTCGGACTGAGGAGTGCGGTCTCTGCGCTCCAGCACGACACCTTCACCACGCTCCAGTCCAGCGACGGCCTCTTCTAGTTTTACCACGAGCTCTGGGTTGGCAAGCACCGCCCGCTCGTAGTCAGAAATGGTCGTGACAGGCTCCAAAGTCACGACCCCGTATTCGCCCACCGATACCCGGTAATCGCGGTTGGGTTGCAAAATCTTGCCCAGGCTCACTCGACTGCGGCTGTCGGTGTGGATAAGCGTCACGGTAGATCCTTCGCGAAATGTAGTGTCCGAGGGAGAGGGTATCACAAAATAGGGTAAACAGGCATTTTGGCTAAAACCCATTTACCCATCGCAAGGAGATGCGGATGGACGTCCAGTTCTCGAAACAGGCACAGCAGATCGAAAACGAGATGTATGCCCGAGCATCGAGGGAATATGAACGATTGTGGGAGTTGTTGGACCGTATTCGCAACGACCCCGAAGCGGCGCGCCATGCTCGGTGGTCCCAGTACGTGTCCACATACTCGCTATGGGGCTCGCACATACCCGGCACCAAGTTCACTGTTTATTGGCGGGTAGAGGCGCATGCCTTCCTCACCGTGGCACTCATTGCCCGCGACCTTGGCGTCTGATTCCCAAGCGAAGTTTCGGAGAATCAGACGCGGCGCGATAGCCGATGGTCGAAGCCGGGCTCTAGCCCTAGCCTCGACTCAGCGTCAGCAGATACTGCCCGCCACCGGGTGTCACCTGCGTTGTGAAAGCCGCCTCTGGAGCAAGCCTGCTCACGCGATCCAGCAACCAGAGGGATGCCTGATGAGCATCGTCCTCGGTAGGGCATCGCGCCATGGCTTCACGACCTGCCTTCTGAGTAAGTCGCTGCACCGATTCGAATATCGGTGCCGGGTCACTGACAAAGAGTTCCTTGAACCACGCAATCACCGGGGCCTTCTTGCCCCGCATGGTGTTGCAGGCGCGGTGGGCCAGCCGCGCTGGCGCGGGGGTTCCTTTTTTCGCTTTGGAATCGGCATAACTATCAGCACTGGGGCCACGATCTGAATTCACCGAGGCATCGGGGTCTACTGGTGTATCGCAGAGCCAACAAATCCAGCCATCGCGCTCCCCCAGCTCCGTCAGATCTCGCATGCTTCATTCTCTCGCGTACCCGCCACCATAAACACCGATCACATCGGCTCAGCCAAAACCAGCACTCACAGGGACTCGCATTACGCTTTCCCTATGCCCTATGACAACCAGACAGCCCTGATCACCGGTGCCAGCAGTGGAATCGGTGCTGCCTTTGCCAGAGATTTTGCCAGGCGAGGGGCGGACCTGATCATTGTGGCCAGGAGGAAAGACCGCCTCGAAGCACTCGCCAAAGAGATTCGCGCTCTCCACGACGTCACGGTCACCGTGATCGCCGCAGACCTCTCCACCCCCAACGCCGCTGCCACGTTGGCAGAGACGGTGGGGGTGAAAGACATCGACATCCTGGTCAATAACGCAGGCTTTGGCCACATCGGCTTAGTAGCCGATGAGGATTCTGCGCTGTTGGCAGAAGAAATCACCCTCAACGTGTTGGCCCTCACCCAGTTGACCAACCTCTTTCTTCCCGCCATGGTGTCGCGCAATCGGGGCACCATTATCAATGTCGCATCCACTGCTGCCTTTCAACCCATCCCCAACATGGCGATCTATGCCGCAACCAAGGCCTATGTCTTGTCCTTCACCGAAGCACTGTGGGGCGAACTGCAGGGCACCGGGGTGAAAGCCCTGGCGCTCTCCCCCGGTGGCACCGCCACCGAATTCTTCGATGTCGCTGGAGGACGAGTCGCCGGTGGCGCACTAGCCCCCATCAGCGATGTCATCACCACCACTTTTCGCGCTCTGGGAAAGAAAAACACACCGCCCAGTGTGGTGGTGGGACGCCTCAATGCCACGATGACGAACATCCAACGTTTTGTTCCCCGCAAAACCATTATCCGTGCCGCAGCCCGCATCTTTAAGGGTGGCAACTAGCCCCGCCATCCCTCACTCAAGGCTGCGTATCGTGTGACCCGCCGTGTGGAGCACAAAGGGGCGAGGCTACTCGCCGTACTGCTTGGATGAACGTCGCTCTGGTGGTGGTGGAACTTTCTTAGCGAGAACGACGTCAGCAAAGGCAACGCTGGTGGGTCCCCGTCTGGTGTCAATTACACAGTGTGTGGAGGTGCGGGAAGAAAGAACGCCGAGTGCATCACTCAACCCACCCTCGATCCGATACCGAACCACCACGCGGGTGCCCACATCCACCAGGGACAGGAAGTCACGTGCACGGGGATCCATCTCCCACAGCCTAACCGGGATGCAGTCGGAGGATGTGGGGGAAAATAACCCAGGGCGATTCAGTTCACGGGTGGCCCAGGTTCTCTGGTTCAACACATTCTTTTGCAACAAAGCGAAGAACGATTCCATCATGGCGTTATCTAGCCCGTCACCGACGGTGCCAAACGACGGCAGGAGTGTCGACAGAGGCGGGAGAAAAGATCGTTCTTACTAAGGACGGCTCTCTGCTCCACGCCTAGCGGCCTGCATTCCTGAGAGCTTGCCCTAGCGCCGTTCTCTCGAGAATGTTACGCTCCGAGCTAGGGTCTGGGATCCCCCGGACGCACAGCAAATGCTCTAGGAGTCAATGATGACTGTTTATGCAGCGCCGGGTACAAAAGGCTCGGTCGTAACCTTCAAGTCCCGTTACGAACACTGGATTGGTGGCAAGTGGACCAAGCCGGCCAAGGGTAACTATTTCGAGAACATCTCACCGGTCAACGGCAAGCCATTCTGCGAGATTGCTCGTGGTACAGCCGAAGATATCGAAGCGGCACTTGATGCCGCGCACAAAGCGGCCCCAGCGTGGGGCAAGACCAGCACCACTGAGCGCGCTGCTGTCCTGAACAAGATCGCCGATGTGATTGACGCCAACATCGAGCTCTTGGCTGTCGCAGAGACATGGGACAACGGAAAGCCAGTTCGGGAGACGATCAACGCTGATATTCCTCTGGCGGCAGATCACTTCCGGTATTTCGCCGCGGCCATTCGTGCGCAGGATGGTGACTTCCAGGAAATGGATGGCGACATGGTCGCCTACCACTACGCCGAGCCTCTTGGTGTGGTGGGCCAGATTATTCCTTGGAACTTCCCCATTTTGATGGCGACCTGGAAAGTGGCCCCCGCGCTTGCTGCCGGAAATGCCATCGTTCTCAAGCCCGCCGAGCAGACACCCGCCTCCATCATGGTGTTGATGGAATTGCTGGCCGATGTTCTTCCCCCAGGCGTGTTGAACGTTGTCAATGGATTCGGTGTTGAGGCAGGCAAGCCCCTCGCCTCGAGCAACCGGATTCGCAAGATTGCGTTCACGGGTGAGACGACCACTGGCCGTCTGATTCTTCAGTACGCGAGTGCCAGCATCATCCCGGCCACTCTTGAGCTCGGTGGCAAAAGCCCCAACCTCTTCTTTGATGACGTGTCGCAGGAGAAGGATGCTTTCTACGACAAGGCTCAAGAAGGCTTCGTCATGTTCGCCTTCAATCAGGGTGAGGTGTGCACAAGCCCCAGCCGTGCGTTGATTCAGAAGTCGCACTACGACAGCTTCCTGAGTGACGCCGTTGAGCGCACCAAGAAGGCTGTTCAGGGCAACCCTCTGGACACCAACACCATGGTCGGCGCACAGGCGTCGAATGACCAGTTGGAGAAGATCCTCAGCTACATCGACATCGGCAAGCAGGAGGGCGCCAAATTGGCCCTCGGTGGAAACCGGTGCGATCTTGGTGGCGACCTCTCCGGCGGTTACTACGTCGAGCCGACCATCTTTGAGGGCAAGAACTCGATGAGAGTCTTCCAAGAAGAAATCTTTGGCCCAGTTGTTGCCGTCACGCCCTTCAAGGACTACGACGATGCAATCTCGATTGCTAATGACACCCTGTATGGTCTGGGCGCTGGAGTGTGGTCTCGTGACGGGAACGTTGCCTACCGCGCTGGTCGAGACATTCAGGCTGGTCGCGTCTGGGTCAACAATTACCACGCGTACCCCGCAGGGGCCGCGTTTGGTGGTTACAAGAGCAGTGGTATCGGCCGGGAGAACAACAAGTTGGCTCTCGGGCACTACCAGCAGACCAAAAACCTTTTGGTCTCCTACAGCGAAAACGCGCTCGGATTCTTCTAAAGAGTCAGAGCTAGTAGGGAGAACAATCCCTGGGGGCTATGTGCCTGGAGCACAGCCCCCAGGGTTTCCCGAGATGAGGATGAAAATGCCCAGAGACGCACGACCTGTCATTGAGGGAGAAACACTCTCCCGGGTCTCGATGAGTGACCCCACTCGCGAGTTGCTGATCAAGCTGTGGGGCATTCATGGCCCACTGATGTTCCACCAGTCAGGAGGGTGCTGCGATGGTAGCGCTCCGATGTGTTTTCCTTTGGGCGAGTTTCACACCGGCCCGAGTGACGTGTGCCTGGGAATTTTTGACGTCTCGGATCAGGAAGATGGCTCTCAAGAGATTGCTTTTTGGATGGCGCGGGAGCAATTTGAGTACTGGAGCCACACCCACCTCACGGTGGATGTTGTGCCCGGTCGGGGCAGTGGATTCTCTGTTGAGGGGCCAGAGGGGCTGCGTTTCATCATTCGCTCTCGCCTGATGGAAACCGCAGAACCTTTCGCGCGCTAAGTTACAGGTTTGTATTTTCAGCAACACCAGGGTCATGCTGAAGGGGTGGCCTAGGCCATGACGTCGTAGTTACTCACGCATTCCGCGGTCGATGGGGAAGTCGAACCAACGGAATGGGAGAAGACGATGTCCACGCAAGCGACCCGCGGGCTGCTCTTTGTGCGCTCTTCTCCGCGGGCTCTCTGCCCTCACCTGGAGTGGGCTGTGGGGAAAGCGCTGGGCTACGCCGTCAATTTCTCCTGGGATGAGCAACCCGTGTTACGCGGGACACTGCGTGCTGAGTATGAGTGGGAAGGCCCTGTGGGCTCTGGCGCGGCGCTCGCGAGCGCCTTGCGTGGCTGGGAGAGCACCTCAGGTTTGAAGTCACCGAGGAGGCATGGCACCGAGACAAGGCGGGCAAGAGACACTTGGGGCCTCCAAAAAAAATGGAGAGGAGCGGGAGGTGCGGATCCCCCCTCGGCTCGTGCAAGAGCTCACCACCCTCTGGGAACCCATCGACGACGAAGGCTACCTCTTTGTCGGGACGAAAGGTGGGCCACTAAACGCTGACTTCTTCCGAAAGAAATGGTTTAGGCCAGCTGCCCAGAGACTTGGGCTGACGGGTGCGACAGTTCACATGTTGCGTCACACGTGCGCCTCGCTCCTGATTCGAATTGGCACACCCATCACGACAGTGAGCGCAATTCTTGGCCACTCGGGAGTCGAGATCACGTTAAAAACCTCTGCACACTTCTATGTTGAGGACTCTTTCGCCGCAATGGCAAAATTGAGCGATCACATCGATTCGTTTACGGAATAGATACGGAATGGCGTTCGCCGACGCGAGCGTGATGCTGTGCAACAAGAGCTACTGCCCAGTTAATCATTGGCATGTGGGGCCACCAGCTCACATTCCGAAAGAAGAGACCTATACGTTACGAGTGAGACGCTCTACCAACTGAGCTAAGGCGGCATACCCAGGCAAGTATAGGGAACTACTGGGATTCTGCCGGCTGTGGCGGTCCTCGGTGCTGGGCGTGATTTCCTCCTATTTCCGTCCAATTCCGCCTTTTACACGGAATATGTTCGGAATAGGTAGCTCAGCCCCTCGTGACCCCTTGACCCCCAGTC